>ERZ1034992.1-NODE-1-length-295823-cov-27.731059_pt1 | contig 295823 bp, 273 predicted proteins | sample MGYA00520695_ERZ1034992 | MGnify/ENA primary metagenome ERZ1034992 (study PRJEB33766, sample SAMN09781778) | gut metagenome | biome: gut microbiome | host: Homo sapiens | place: Madagascar | study: EMG produced TPA metagenomics assembly of the PRJNA485056 data set...
ATCACCGAAACTACGAAAAGCCGTCTGACTGAACTTGAAAATCTAATATCGCAATACGACATAGAAATCTGCAAAGAAAAAGCCCGCAGTTACACATACTTAACTGCGGACGATATAGAGATGTATTTGAGCAAATTCGTGTTTGATAACACTGACGATATAAAAGTGCGAAAACTAATAGTAAACGCCTTTGTTCGGGAAGTAATACTTTATGACGATGAAATTGTAATAACGTACAATTTTACAGACAGTCCCGAACACCTAAAACTAACGAAAGAACACGTCATAAAAACAGAAAAAGAGATAGAAACGGCGGATAAATCCGCTATTTCTTTTAACATAGGTTCGTACAAATTATGCCACACGGCACCAAAAAAATGACTTGTACATTCATTGTGCAAGTCTTTTTTTTGTAAGGGAGTAAGGGGCTTGAACGGGACGTTAAGAAAACAGCACAGTGCGCTGTTTTTAGTCCCCGGCGTGATAGCAACCGCGTTAGCGGCGCAAAAAAGGCGTACGAAACGCCTGCGCCCGTAGGGTTGCGGAGCAAGTCCCATCGACCGCACCAACAGAAAAGACGATAATGATATCGTCTTTTTTTTATTTTCAGTTTCTCTTTTTCAAAAAACTTGAAGTATTTTTGAAAATATGCTAAAATAATTTTGTCGAATTAAATAAATCTTTTTATCAGGTCATTAATTATTAATTTGCATCATGGTTTTTGCACATTCTTGTGCAATGCAGTTCTCGATAAGTAGTAAATTTGGCGATTGCCGTGTTTGCATTTGCAACGTCAGGTGTCGCATTAATAATATTTCACTATGGAGGAAAAATTATGTTTAACAACATCGGAGAAAAAATCAAAAAACTTGCAATCGTTGCCACCGTGTTGGGTATGATTGCCTCACTTATTGCCGCAATAATTATTTGGGCAGGCAATATGGGTGTCCTGTACGGGATTTTCGTACTCGTCGTAGGTGTAGTTTTTTCGTGGATTTCTTCATTTGTCTTGTACGGTTTTGGCGAGGTTATCGTCAAATTAAACGAGATTGAAAAAGATATTCAAAAACTTAAAGCGACAAATGCCGAACAAACTGACAAGCCAAACGATAATCAGCCCGTAATTTCATAGGTTTAATAATGTGCAAAAAAAGACGATTTCAATCGTCTTTTTTTCATTTTATGCTTTTTTTTCAAAATAGTTGAAGTTTATTTGAAATACCGGTATGCTGCGGAAGTGCCGTATCTTACAAGGAAAAAGCGGAATTTTTCGCGCCGCGGCAAGTTTGTGTTCACGATTTCGGGGAAGGTCGTGAAGTAATATATAAACAGTTTGTTGCAAAGATTTTTGGTGACAAAGGGCATTACTTTCAAAAAAAGATCGTCGTCGGACACGGTTATTCTGCCCGATATAATATCGTCGACGAGTTTTTGTTTTTCGCGCGCGGACATATATGCGACGCCCGACGACGGAACGGTGAAAAAGTACGGTTTATGGCACTTTCTGCAAAGGTATTCGCTCTGACTGTATTTGTCGGGTTTCACGGTTTTTTTGACTGCGATTTTGTCGTGGCACAGCGGACATTCCAGAATATTCATCGTGTTTTCGTCGTACTGCTCGACGGGAAAAACCTTTTTTCGGGAATTATTTTTATATGCGGCGGGTTGAAGTTTGATATTCGCGCGGACGGTTATCGTGAAAGGCGTATTGCGACTGACGAAGTTTGCCCAATATTTCCAGTTGGCGTCGTGGTTTTTCGCGGTTTTTATCGTGTGCAGAAGTTCGTGCGCGACGGTGTCCGAAATATCCTTGTCGTTTACGATATATTTGTTTATCGCAATCGAGTATTCAAAACCGCTTGCGCCTTTCGCGTCGCCTTTTTTGCAGTATCCGAATCGTGAACTTCCGCCGCATTCGAAAAAGAAAACCGACTGTGACACCGGCACGCCCGATGTAATCAGGCGAGCGGCACATTCTTTTATTAAGTTTTCCACGTGCGGCGAAACTCTGAAAGCGTACATAATTGAAAATCTTTTTTATGGTAAGTCGTTTTTAATAATTATATATCATTACGTTCCGAAATCAAGCGGACGACAAAAGTATTTCCATAATATTTCTTTTCGCGTTGCATACAATATTGCTATGTGGTCAAACGTAGTGAGTATCGAAAAGGGCGACGATAAGATGTTTTCGGAACTGTTGTCGGGCGTCGAGGGCATAAAGGAACTTTCGTCGGCAGTCGAAGAAAGCAAAAACAGGAAGTATATTTATATGGCGGGGCTTTGCGAATACGCCGACGAGATCCGCGACAAGATCGAAAACTTTCTTTCGGACTTCATTCTGACGAAATATAAACTGTCGTATTATGCCGAAAACCTGAAATACGACAAGCTCGATTATCCCGTCGCGACGCTCATTTCGACGCTGGTGTACCTTGATTTCGACCTTGAAAAAGCCTTTGTATCAAGGGTGCTTCGCGAACTTTCGAGTTACGACGTGGATGCGATTTACCGATTCCGCTTAAAGGCTCTGCGCGCAAGCTGGAAGGAAGTCGCGGAAATGTGTGCAAGACTTTTTGAAGTCGGCACGGACGAACAGGATATTTACAACGTGATAAACTATATCAGTGCGACGAAAACCGCAAAGCCGCTGGAACTCGTCCTTGAAAAAGCCGAGCGTCCCGTGTTCAGAAATGCGGGAAACGGAAAGGAAATCGCCGTAAAAAGGCTGTTTGGCGTGGACGAATACGACATAATCGGCACGGTAATTTCGCTTTCCGCAACGAAACTCACGTTAAACTGCGACGTCGCGGGCGAAGCCGTAAAAGCACTTCGTCACGTGGTGCGCGTAAAAATGAGATAAAACCCTTGACTTTATAAAAAACCGAATATATAATAACTGTAAATTCGGATTGAATCCGCCGCAACGGACACGTCTTTATATTCCGGCTTTTCAGAGAGTTGCCGCCCGGTGCAAGGCAATAAGAAGGGTATAAAGGTACCGCCGTCAGCGCGAAAACAAAATATAAAGCGGCAGTTTTTCTGCAATTAAGGTGGAACCGCGGTAAGATTTATCGTCCTTATGAAATAACAATTTTCATAAGGATTTTTTGTTTTTATCCGAAAATAAATGCAAATTCACTCAAAAAGAGGTAACAATATGGCAAAACTTACTTTGAAAGACGGAAGTATTCTGGAAGTCGAAAACGGCGTAACGTTCCTTGACGCCGCAAAGAAAATCAGCGAAGGTCTTGCAAGAAACGCGGTCGCCGTGAAAGTCGACGGCGCATTGAAAGACCTGACCGCCGTCGTCGAAAACGACTGCGCGTTCGAAGTGCTGACTTTTTCCGACGACGAAGGCAAAAAAGTTTATCGTCATACCGCGGCGCACGTTCTCGCACAGGCGGTAAAAAACATTTATCCCACGGTAAAACTTGCAATCGGTCCTTCCATCGAAAACGGTTTTTATTACGACTTCGATTTCAAAACGCCCATCACTCAGGACGACTTTGACAAAATCGAGGCGGAAATGCACAAGATTATCAAGGCAAACCTGCCCATAACCCGCTTTGTTCTTCCGAGAAAGGACGCGCTTGAACTTATGAAAAATAAGGGCGAGATTTACAAAATCCAACTTATCGAAGAACTGCCCGAGGGCGAAGAAATCAGTTTTTACAAACAGGGCGACTACGTTGACCTTTGCACGGGTCCGCACCTTCCTTCGACGGGAAAAATCAAGGCGTTCAAACTGACGTCGTTGACCGGCGCGTACTGGAAAGGCAACGAACACAACAAAATGCTTTCAAGGATTTACGGCACGGCGTTTGACAAAAAAGCCGATATGGAAGCCTATCTTGCGGCTGTCGAAGAAGCCAAAAAGCGCGACCACAACAAAATCGGGCGCGAACTCGGATATTTTATGACCTGCGACACGATTGGACAAGGTTTGCCGCTGCTTATGCCAAAGGGCGCGAAACTGTTCCAGATTCTCAGCCGTTTTGTCGAAGACACCGAGGCGGAACGCGGATATCTGCTCACGAAAACCCCTTATATGGCAAAGCGCGAACTTTATCAGATAAGCGGTCACTGGGATCATTATCGCGACGGTATGTTCATTTTCGGCGATCCCGACGCGGAAGGCGAAGTGTTTGCGCTGCGTCCCATGACCTGTCCGTTCCAATACGAAATATTCAAAAACGGTATGAAGTCGTACCGCGACCTTCCGAAACGCTACGGCGAGACCTCGACGTTGTTCCGCAACGAAAACTCCGGCGAGATGCACGGGCTTATCAGGGTAAGGCAATTCACCATTTCCGAAGGACATCTTATGTGCACGCCCGCACAACTCGAACAGGAATTCAAGGGCTGCCTGGAACTTGCGAGATATTGCTTAAAATGCGTCGGGCTTGACAAAGACGTATCCTATCGTTTTTCGCGCTGGGACCCCAGAAATCCCGACAACAAATATATCGACGATCCCAAACAATGGGCGTACGCCGAAGGCGAAATGAAACGTATCCTTGACGATTTGCAGGTGCCTTATACCGAGGCTATCGACGAGGCGGCGTTCTATGGTCCGAAACTCGACATTCAGATCAAAAACGTGCACGGAAAGGAAGACACACTCGTAACCATTCAGGTCGATATGTTCCTGGCGGAGCGTTTCGATATGTATTATATCGACGAAAACGGCGAGAAGGCGCGTCCTTACATCATTCACCGCACGTCGATGGGCTGCTATGAACGCACGATCGCGCTGTTGCTTGAAAAGTACGCCGGCGCAATGCCGACGTGGCTTGCTCCCGAACAGGTCAGGGTGCTGAGTCTTACCGACCGTACCGCGTCCGTCGCGGAAGAAGTACGCCATACGCTGTTCAAACGCGGATTCCGCGCCGAAACCGACGTCAGAAACGAAAAGGTCGGCTATAAGATTCGTGAGGCGCAACTCGACAAAATCCCGTATATGATCATTATCGGCGACAAGGAAGCGGCGGATAACGTCGTCGCGGTAAGAAGCCGCAAGGACGGCGACCTCGGCACTATGACTCTTGACGAGTTTATGGCAAAGATTCAGAAAGAAGTCGACGACCACGTTTGCGAATAAGCGTAAAAGCACGAAAAATGTAATATTAAGTCCCTGTGTTATCACAGGGATTTTTTTTGCATATTTTTAGGTATGGACAATCTGTTTTCATTGCTTCCCGTGACGATTTATCCGCTTTTGCCGAAGAACGTGAAAGAACTGCGTATGCGCGTGGGACTTCCGCTGTCCGTTTACGACGGCAAGAAAAAGACCTTTGTTTTCGACGGGGAAAAACCTTATATCGTGACGTCGTCGGACGTCGATTACGTCCTTGGGAAAGCCAGCGGATATTCGTTGTATTCCGTGACGGACAACCTTGTGGACGGCTTTTTAAGTTTTGCGGGCGGGATAAGAATCGGCGTTTCGGGCGAGGGCGTAAGCGCGGGGGATAAGGTATTTAATCTGAAATATCCGACGTCGCTTGTCATAAGAGTGCCGACAGAAATCAAAGGAAAAGCCGACGAAATCGCAAAAAAAGTGATAAAAGACGGTGAATTTAAAAATCTTTTGGTGATTGCGCCGCCGTCGGGCGGAAAGACGACGCTCCTTCGCGAAATCGCACGGCTTGCCTCAAACGACGGGTTTAACGTGTGCGTCATCGACGAAAGACGGGAAATCGCGGGGGCGGTGAAAGGGGTGTCGGGGCTTGACCTTGGCAAAAGCATCGACGTCATCACCGGCGTCAAAAAACTGAAAGCGTATGAGTGCGCGATAAGAAGTATGAATCCCGACGTCGTGGTTACCGACGAGATTTACGGCGCGGAAGAAGTGGACGCGGTTCTGGACGCAATGCGCGCGGGCGTTAAGGTTGCGGCGTCGCTGCACGCAACGGGCGTTTCCGACCTTAAAAACACCGTTTACGAAAAACTGCAACGGTCGATGGATATTACCGTCGTATTGACGAAAAAGAACAGAGTCGGGGAAATCAAGGAAATTATCGGATGTTAAGCGTATTAAGCGGCGCGCTTTTAATGGCTGCGTCAAGCCTTATCGGGATTGCGATAAAAAGGATTTTCAGGGTGAGATACGCGTACTTTTCGGACGCCGTCGATTTTCTGAACCTTTACAAACGGGAAATATCGTCCTTGCAAACGCCGCTCGAAGACGTGATAAAAACCTTTGTTTCGTCGTCGAAAGGCGCGTTTTCGGACTCGCTTCAAAAATTCGCGGACGGGCTGCCCGCGGGTTATAAGAACGTCGAAGAAGTGCAAAAAACGATAAAAAACGTAATGATAAAAGAAAAAGACAGTCTGCTTGTCGCGGCGTTTTTGCACTCGCTCGGCAAGTCGAATCTTGAAAATGAAATTACAAATACCGTGCGCTATCTTGACGTTTTCAACGAAAAAAAGAGCAAATCCGCAATCGAACTTAATAAAAAAGGTGAAATGTATTATAAGTTGTTCGTCGTGCTGGGCGTAACTCTTATGCTTATCGTGGTGTGATATGGGGATTGAAATCATCTTAAAAATCGCAGGGGTGGGAATGCTCACCGCAATCGTAAACGTAATCCTTAAAAAGAGCGACAAGGACGAAATCGGAACTTTCGTTACCATCGTCGGCATCGTCGTGGTTTTAATGATGGTCGTCGATATGCTGACGGGCGTTATGGACACCGTCAAACAACTTTTCGGGCTGAAATAATGGATATTTTCAAAATCGTGGGCGTGGGGATTCTCGGCGTAATTACCGCGGGGTTTATAAAGTCTGCAAAGTCGGAGTTTTCGGTTTTCGTCGTTCTGGCAACGGGGCTTGTCATACTGATTATGATTGCGAAAGGTATGTCGGAAGTGCTTGTAAAGTTTTCGGAAATCGTCGCAAAAACGGGGATACCTTCGGCGTTGTACGGGGCGATTCTGAAAATCGTGGGAGTCGGATATCTCACGGAATTTTCCGCAGGGATTTGCGAAGATTACGGGGCGGGGAGCGTCGGGAAGAAACTGCAACTTTCGGGAAAGATCGCGATATTCATTCTGGCGTTTCCCGTCATCGAAGCGTTTATAAACGTCGTTGAAAAACTTGCGATATGAAAACAAAAATAATCAAAATATTTTTAATATTTGCGGTTTTTCTTGCGATTTTTTCAATTTTTCGGGATAAAAACGTTGCGTACGCCAAACAGGGCGAAGAAGAAAAATCGGTTGAAGACGGGACGGACGAGGTCCTTGAAAAACTTGACCTTGAAAGTTTGGAAGATTATTATTCGTCGCTTTCCGACGACGAAAACGCGTTTGTCGCGGGCGGTTTCAAGGAACTTCTGAAAAGGCTTATTGACGGCAACGTCGGCGTATCTTTTAAGGATTTCATCGGCGAAATTTTCTCTCTTATATTAAAAGGCGCGCTCGGTTTTCTTCCGTCGATAATTACGGTTGTCGTGATTTCGGTGATGTCGGGCATGCTGAAAGGGCTTAATTCCGGATTTCTGAACGAAAACACGTCGGAAATCGTGGATTTTGCGTGCTTTTCGGCGATTCTTACGGTCATCGTATCGGAAGCGGCGAATATGCTGACTCTTACGATAAACACCGTCGGGCGCGTCGAAAAGTTGTCCGCCGCATTGTTTCCCGTGCTTCTGACGCTTATGACGGCTTTGGGCGGCACGAGCGGCGTAGGCTTTCTGAAACCCCTTGTCGGCGTGTTTTCGGTGGGGCTTACGAAAGTCGTGAAAACGTTTGAGTTGCCGTGCTTTACGGGCGCGGTTTTACTTAATGCGGTAGGCAATATTTCGCCTGCGGTCAAACTTGACAAAATGGCGGATTTTTTCAAAAAAGCGGGCAGCATAGTGTTGAAAACGGTGTTTTCGGCGTTTTTTGCATATCTTCTTATCGGCGGCGTAATCGGGAAAACCGTTGACGGAGTGATGATTAACGCGGCGCGATTCGGCGTGAAAAGTTACGTCCCGATAATCGGCGGTTACGTGTCGGACGGATTCGACGTGGTGCTTGCGGGGTGCGCGCTTGTCAAAAACGCGGTCGGAATGACGGGGCTTCTGATATTGTTGTCGGTTGTCGTCGCGCCCGTCGGAAAACTTATCGCGTTTGACCTTATTTTGCGATTTGCAGCAGGCGTTGTCGAGCCGCTTGGCGTATCCGGAATATCGGATATGCTGATGAAAATTTCAAAATGTGCGGGGCTACTCATTGCGGCGATCGCGGGGGCAACGTTCGCGTTTTTCGCGATGGTGCTGACGGCGGGGACGTCGGTCGGGGTGTGATATGGGTGCGTGGCTTCTGAAAATCACGGGCGTTATCGCTCTCTCGACGCTTTCGTCGCTGCTTATTCCGAACGGACAGACGAAAAAATACGTCAAGGGGATTTTCGCGCTTATAACGTTGTTTGTTCTGGTATCGCCGCTGCCGAAACTTCTGAAAAGCGACTTTTCGGGTTTTCCGAACGCTTTTGATACTGTATCCGAACTTGAAATCGACGAAACTTTTTTGTACGGCGTGGCGACGAACGCATATAAAACGCAGGAAAGGAATATCGAAAAGTTTCTGAAAGAAAAGGGAATCGAAGCAAAGGTAAAATTCGTCGTAAAAAGCGAAACTTCGTCGGAAATTGACTACGTAAACGTTATTTTGTCCGATAAGTCATTTGAGCGGGACAAGTCGAATAGTATTGATATCGGGGCGTTGAAAAGCGAAATCTCAAAGTTTTCGGGCGTCCCGGAAGACAAACTGAGGGTTTTTTATGAACGATAACGAAGAAAAGAAAAAACCGTTTAAGGATTTTATCCGAAAAATCAAAAGCGTAAAGAATATCGAAATCATCGTCTGCATAATTTTAATTGCGATAATCCTTTTGCTTTACGGAATCGTACGCGAGGCGAAGAAGAAGCAGGCGGAAAGCGGAAACGCGGGGGCGACGATTGTCGAAACGGCGTCGGACGAAGAAAGACTTGCGGCGGTTTTATCAAAGATAAAAGGCGCGGGAAAAGTCGAAGTGTACATCGGTTACGACGGCAATTTCGAAACCGTTTACGCCTTTGACAAAACGACGAATACGACGACGCGCACCGACGACTCGGGCGGGGCGAACCTTACGACCACCGTTACCGAAGAAAAGTCAACCGCCGTGTTTGACGAAAACAAAAAACCGCTTATCGAAAAAACCGTCGCGCCGAAAATCACCGGCGTAATAGTTGTGGCGGAAGGGGCGAAAGACGTCGCCGTAAGGCTGAATATCTTAAAAGCCGTCGCAACCGCCCTGAACGTAAACGAAAAAATAATCGAAATTTTCATAATGAATTAAATGGAGGGTTTATATGAAAAACAACAAAAAGAAAATCGCGGTATTGTCGATTATGACCGTTCTCCTTGTGGTGTCCGCCGTCCTTAACGTATGGCTCAACACAAAGCTCACGAAACGCCAGGAAACGCTGACGACGAACACAAACGAACCTACCGTTACCGAAACTTTCAAAAGTTTCCGCTCGTCAAGGGAAACCACCCGTCAGGAACTTATCGATTATCTTGACGCGATAATTTCGTCCGAGAGCGCAAGCGCGTCCGCAAAAACGGCGGCAGAAACGCAGAAACAGAGCGTATGCACGCAGATGGAAAACGAACTTCTGTTGGAAAGACTTATTCAGGCGCGCGGATTTCGCGACGTAATCGTAACTCTTTCCGACAAGAACTGCACGGTGGTCGTCGCCGACGACAATCTGGAAGCGCAGGAAGTCGCTCAGATTCTCAGCGTCGTAACCAATGAAACGAGCTACACCGCAAACGACGTAATCGTCTGTCAATACTGATAAAATGTGTCGGGGAACGGGTATAATTGCTTGTATAAGACGAAAAAATATGCTATAATATCCGTAATTCGGAGGATAGTATGGCAAAAATCAAGTCAGTGAAATCGAATACGGAAGTTTACGCCGAAATCATCGCGGACATCGCATCTCGCGCAGCCGCCGAAATCGAAGGGGCGGAACTTCTCGGGAAAAACCCCGACAAGTCGCGTATCATCAAAGACAACGACGTCCACGCTTACGTTAAAAGCGACAACACCGTCGATATCGATATTTATCTGAATATTTTGTACGGCTACAACATTCCCGACACCGTCTGCAAGGTTCAGATTGCAATCAAAAAAGCAATCGAAAAGGAAACCTGCTATACCGTGGGAGAAGTCAACGTTTCGGTTGTCAGTATTATCGTCGACGAGACCGACGACACCCCCGTGATCGTTCACGACTTTGACGACGAAGAAACCGATGACGTCGCAAAATCCGAAGAAGAAAACGCATAACTTTCACTTAGCCCTCGTTTTTACGACGGGCTAATTGTTTTTGAATTTCAGAGGTTTATATGAGCAGAAGCACCGCACGAGAACATCTTTTCCAACTCACGTTCGAACAACTTTTTTCGGAAGATAAAAACGACGTCACTCTGGAAGCGTACCTTATGGACGCGTCTTTGACCGACTCCGACAAACAGTACGTCAGAAAGGCGTACGACGGCATTTATACGCATCTTGACGAATTGAAGGGCATTGTCGCAAAGTATTCCAACGGCTTTAATATCGACCGCATTTACAAGCCCGACCTTGCCGCGATGATCGTCAGCGTTTACGAGATGAAATACGTCCCGGAAGTTCCCGCCGCCGTCAGTATCAACGAGGCGGTCGAACTTGTCAAAAGATATTCCACGGAAAAGAGCAAATCTTACGTCAACGGCGTGCTTGCAAGCGTCAATAAGGCGCTGACGGAGGAATAATGCAGATTATCGACGGAAAGGCCTTGTCGTCAAAAATCCGCGCGGATATAAAGGCGCAGGTCGCAGAACTTAAATCAAAGGGCATTGAAGCGTGTCTTGCCGTCATTCTTGTCGGCAACGATCCGTCAAGCGAACTTTACGTAAAAAATAAGGTAAAAGCATCGGAAGAAGTCGGCATAAAAAGTATTCTTTGCCGCTTTCCCTTGACCGTTACCGAAAAGGAACTTATCGACGAAATCGAGCGGCTCAACGCCGACGATACGGTCAGCGGTATTCTGGTGCAACTTCCTTTGCCCGATTCTATCGACGAGAAAAAGGTAACCGCGCATATCGACGTGAACAAGGACGTGGACGGATTTTCCGCATACCAGACGGGTTTACTTTGCCTCGGCACTCCCGACCTTGCGCCTTGTACGCCGCAGGGGATCATCGCTCTTATCGAGTCGACGGGCGTAAAAATCGCAGGGAAACACGCAGTGATCGTCGGGCGCAGCAATATCGTCGGACGTCCGACCTTGCAACTTCTTTTGCAACACGACGCAACCGTTACGATTTGCCACAGCAAAACGCAAAACCTTAAAGAATTTACAAAAACGGCGGATATTCTTGTCGTTGCCGTCGGAAAACCCAAATTAATCACGAAAGATATGGTGAAAGACGGCGCGGTCGTTATCGACGTCGGCATTTCCCGCGACGAAAACGGCAAGCTTTCGGGCGACGTGGATTTTGAAAACGTAAAAGACGTTTGCTCGTTTATCACTCCCGTCCCGGGCGGGGTGGGGCCGATGACGGTGACGATGCTGATGCACAACACTCTGCTCGCTTCAAAACGGCGATAATTCGCGCCTTTTTGAGTTTTTCCGAGAACCTGAAAATCCGTGTACGCATTAGTACACTAGGATTTTCAGAACCCCGAAAGAAACGTCAAAAATCCATCAAATTCTCGCCGTTTTGGAATGTTTGTTATTATCAAGATACGGACGATTTTAGTTTTATTTAATATCAAATTTTTGTTTTAATTTTGGAAATTTTGCGAAAATAATTGCAAAAAATAACAAATATTATGGATAAATTGTTTTACGAAAATCTTTATATCGAAAAGGGCGCAAGGTACGTTTGCGGCGTTGACGAGGTCGGGCGCGGTCCGCTTGCCGGTCCCGTTACCGTGTGCGCCGTCATCATGGATTTGTCGAAAATTGTCGACGGCGTCGACGACAGCAAAAAACTTTCGGAAAAGAAGCGCGAAAAACTTTTTCCGCAAATTTGCGAAGCGGCTGTCGATATGTCGATTGTGAGCGTCGGCCCCGAAGTCATTGACGAAATCAACATTCTTAACGCGACGAAACAGGCGATGCAACAGGCGATTATGAACCTGAAAGTCAAGCCGGACGTCGTGCTTGTGGACGCGGTGCAACTCGATATTCCATATAAAACGCACGCAATAATCAAAGGCGACGCGTTGTCATATTCAATCGGTTGCGCGTCGATTCTCGCAAAGGTTACCCGTGACGCTTACATGATAAAAGCCGACGAGATTTATCCCGATTACGGTTTCAGAAGCAACAAAGGATACGGCAGCGCAAAGCATATCGCCGCATTGAAAGAGAAAGGCGCGACGCCCATTCACAGAAAATCGTTCATTAAAAATTTTGTCGGAGATAACAAATGAGAGCGGAAGGCATAAGGGGAGAAAGCCTTGCGGAAGGGTACCTTAAAAGCAAGGGATACAAAATAATCGGTCGCAACGAAAAACTTATGGGCATCGAGGTTGACCTTATCGCGACCGCGCCGAACGGCGACGTTTGCTTTATCGAGGTCAAGTCGCGCACGACGTATTCGTACGGATACGCGCTTGAAGCGGTAACTCCCGCAAAAATCGCAAGGTACAAAAGATTTATCAATCTTTACACACAGATTCACCGTCTTTACGACAAGACGCTTCGCATCGACGTTATCGCAATTTCGGGCGACGACGTCGAACATATCGAAAACGTCGGCGGTTAAAACCGGAAAAAAGTAATATAATTATCTATAATTATTTCAAAACCCGCCTTATTTCGTTTGCCAAGATTTTCCCGTTATGATATAATTCTTTCGAAAATCCGCACCCGTGGGTTGACAAATCCGTGCTTTCTGAGTTCATTTGTCGCAAACTTTCGGGGAGGAGTAAAAAACGGAGGTATTTTTTTATGGCAGTAACATCAATGAAACAACTGCTTGAAGCAGGCGTTCACTTCGGTCACCAAACAAAGCGTTGGAATCCGAAAATGGCAAAGTACATCTACGCTGCAAGAAACGATATTCACATTATCGATTTGCAGATCTCGGTTGAAAAGGTGGAGGAAGCATACGCTTTCATTCGTCAGGTTGCACAAGAAGGCAAAGACATCCTTTTCGTAGGTACGAAAAAACAGGCGCAGGACGCAATCCAGTCGGAAGCGGAACGTTGCGGAATGTACTACATCAACCAAAGATGGCTCGGCGGTACGCTCACCAACTTCAAAACCATTAAATCTCGTATCGACAGGCTCAACAAACTCAATCAGATGGAAATCGTCGGCGAGTTCGATCTTCTTCCCAAAAAAGAAGTCATCGGTCTCAAAGCTGAACGCGACCAACTTGAAAAGAACCTCGGCGGCATCAAAAACATGCGTGAACTTCCCGGCGCACTCTTCGTAGTCGACCTTAAAAAGGAAGAAATCGCCGTTAAAGAAGCGCGCCTTCTCAATATCCCCATCGTCGGCGTCGTCGATACCAACTGCGATCCCGACCTTGTCGATTACGTTATCCCCGGCAATGACGACGCAATCCGCGCAATCAAACTCTTCGCATCGCTTATGGCGGACGCCGTTATCGAGGCGAAACAGGGCGTTGACGCAGTAGCGGCGGCACACGCGGAAGCAAACGCCGAAGCAGCCGAAGAAGCAAAAGAAAAAGAAACGGTTGAAGAAGTCGTTGAAGAAGCAGCCGCTCCTTTGACCAAAGAAGAAGCGCTTGACAAAGCAATCGCGGAAGCGGAAGCAAAATAATCGGAGGATTTCAGATATATGGCAGCATTCACCAGTAAAGACGTTATGGATTTGCGCGCTCGCACGGGCGCAGGTATGATGGATTGCAAAAAGGCTCTTACCGAAGCGGACGGCGACATGGACAAAGCAGTCACCATTCTTCGCGAAAAGGGCGCGGCAACCGCAGCCAAAAAAGCAGGCCGCGTTGCAGCGGAAGGCATTGTCGAAAGTTATATCCACATGGGCGGTAAAATCGGCGTTCTCGTCGAGGTCAACTGCGAAACCGACTTCGTTGCAAAAAGCGACGACTTCAAAAACTTCGCTCACGACGTCGCTCTCCAAATCGCTTCTATGAAACCTACTTGCGTCGCTATCGAAGACCTTGACGCGAAAGCGGTTGAACTCGAACGTGAAATTTACAAGAATCAGGCTCTTGCGGAACCCAAGCCGAAGCCCTTGAACATCATCGAAAAGATGGTTGACGGTCGCATTCAGAAATACTACAAAGAAGTTTGCCTTCTTGAACAGGATTTCTTCAAAGATCCCGGCAAAACCATTAAACAATATCAGACCGAAGTTACCGCAAAGGTCGGCGAGAAGGTCGCGATTCGTCGTTTCGTTCGTTACGAAATGGGCGAAGGTATCGAAAAGAGAAAAGACGATTATCTCGGCGAAATCAGCGAAAACCTCGCAAAAATGCAACAAAACGGTTAATTACCTTTTGAAAAGGACGCTTTTGCGTCCTTTTTTTTGAATTTTCGAATCAGGAGAGACTATATGGATAACAAATATACAAGAGTCGTCATTAAAATCAGCGGCGAAGCCCTTGCGGGTGAAAACGGATTCGGACTGAACAATGCCGTTATCGCGGGCGTTGTGGAACAAATCGCGAAAGTCAGGAATATGGGCATCCAGATCGGCATCATCATCGGCGGCGGCAACTTCTGGCGCGGACGTCAGGGCGCGGATATGGACAGAACGACTGCCGACCATATGGGTATGCTCGCAACCGTCATCAACTCGCTTGCAATGCAGGACGCTTTGGAACACGCGGGCGTGCCTACGCGCGTTATGACGGCAATTGAAATGCCCAGAGTCGCAGAGCCTTACATCTTACGCCGTGCGATCCGCCACCTTGAAAAAGGTCGCGTCGTCATCATGGCGTGCGGTACGGGCAACCCGTATTTCAGCACCGACACGGGCGCGGCGCTCAGAGCGGCGGAAATTCAGGCGGACGTATTGTTGCAAGCCAAAAATATCGACGGCGTTTACGACAGCGATCCGAAGAAAAATCCCGACGCCAGAAAGTACGACAAAATCGGATACCTTGACGTCATCAAGGACGGTTTGCAGGTTATGGACACGACCGCGGTATCTCTTTGTATGGAAAACCATATCCCCATCGTAACGTTTGCGCTGAACGAAAAAGACAGCATTTACAAGGCGGCGACGGGGCAGAAAATCGGTACAATTATCGAATAATTTTTGACAAAAACTCAACAAAAAACAACAAAAACGCACGTATCCCGTGCGTTTTTTGTATTTTTATTTGTGATTGAAAACCATATATTTTTTTTGTAAATAACGCCGCAGTTTATTCTTGATGTACGGATAAAATTAGTTCGATTTTTGACTGACAAAAAACCGTATAAAACGTCAAAACATCAAAATCGCCGCGCCTTTTAATTAAGAACATTCGCGCATTTATTTTTACTAAGTACTTGCTTTTATATATTTTAGTATGATATAATATTTTTACTAAATTGTATTTTGGAGGAATATATGGCTTTCGGTATCGAAGAAGTCGATTTTTTGTTTGAAACTTTCGACGAAGAAAATGCTAAAACTTTTGAAAATTACAAGACCGAGTTGCAGGGAATCCGCGCAGGTCGCGCAAACCCCCACATTCTTGACAAGGTCGAGGTTGAATATTACGGAACGATGACGCCGCTTAATCAGATGGCGAACGTTACTATTGCGGAAGCGCGTGTGCTTGTCGTGTCGGTATGGGACAAAAGCGCGCTCAAAAACGTTGAAAAGGCAATCCTTGCCGCAAACGTCGGCATCACGCCCAACAACGACGGCACGGTGATTCGTCTTGTTTTCCCCGAAGTTACCGAAGAAAGACGTCGCGCGCTTGTAAAAGACATCAAACAGGGCGCGGAAGAAACCAAAATCGTTTTAAGAAATCATCGTCGCGACATCAACGAAGAGCTTAAAAAACTCAAAAAAGACAGCACGATCACCGAAGACGACCTGACGAACTTCCTGGAAGAAGTCGACAAACGCCTCGCGAAGGAAATCGAAAAGGTTGACGAAACCGCAAAGAAAAAAGAAGACGAGGTAATGAGTGTATAAAGCCGAGTTTTCCGGTAAAAAAATTGACGACGTCGAAAAAGAACTTGCAAAACAAGGGATTATCGACGTCGAAATCGTTAAAAACGATTCTAAGCGCGACGACGGATACGATTCGGAACTTGTCGTAAGGGCGGACGTCACGGGAAACAAAGCCGTGCTCGTCACGTCGAAATTCCGTCTGTCCGTTCCGCTTTCGGAGGAATAATTTATGTTAAAACGCGCGGTTACGGCGATAATACTCGTCGGATACGCATTTGCGATGTTATATCTTGGCACGGCGGTGCATTACGGGTTTCTGGACGCGCTCATTATGTCGTTCGCATTCGTCGGGACTTACGAAATGTACCATACTTTCAGGAAGTCGGAATACAAGAATTCCTGGGGGGCGCCGCTGTTGTTGTGCGTCGCGATATATCCTTTATGGTATTTTTTAGGCTACAAGGGCATACTGATTGCGCTGAGTCTTTCGATATGTCTTGCGCTTGCGGTGTTCACGTTCAAAGCGGAAATGGAACTGAAAGACCTGCTTGCGACGATATTTTCGCTGATTTATCCGATGGCGCTTGTGTCGCTTGCGTTTGCGCTTTCGAGGGAGTTTCCGTGCGGCGGCACGTTTGCGATATCGTTTGCGATTTTCCTTCCCGTGTTTTCGGATACGTTTGCGTATCTTGTCGGAAGCACTTTGGGGAAAAGGAAACTTTGTCCGTCGATATCGCCGAAAAAGACCGTCGCGGGCGCGATCGGCGGATTACTGGGCAGCGTTTTGTGCGCGGTAACGTTCTTCCTGCTGTTTGACTTATATGCGGTTATCCCCGTCGGATACGTTACTTTTTCGGACAGCGTAGCGGTGCGTGCGGTGGTATTCGTCGTTCTGGGTATCGTCGGCGGCGTACTTGCGGAAATCGGTGACCTTGCGGCAAGCCGTATCAAACGCACCATGAACATCAAGGACTTCGGAAACATTTTCCCCGGTCACGGCGGCGTTCTGGACAGACTTGACAGCATTATGTTTACGCTCGTTATGTTTTTTACGGCATTTACGTTTATGTATATGTAATATCCCGGGCGTTTACGGATATAAATACTAAAAGAGGTTGTATATTATGAGAATGAAACAAATCGTGATATTCGGCAGCACCGGTTCGGTCGGCACGAAGGCGTTGCAGATTTGCGAACGCAACCCCGAATCGTTCAAAGTAATCGGGCTTACCACGAATACCAACATCAAAAAACTTTTGGAGCAAATCAATCAATTCCGTCCGCGCTACGTCGCGATTACCGACGACGACGCAAGGAACGAATTCACAAAGTACAAACCGCCTTTCGTGCAGGTTTTGTCCGTTGACGAGCTTTCGTGCATAAAAGTCGACTGCGTCATCAACGGTATGGTCGGCATCAGCGGTCTGAAACCGTCGATGAACGTTCTGAAAAACGGCGGCACGCTGGGTATCGCAAACAAAGAGCCCATCGTCGCTGCGGGCAGACTTCTCAGGGAGCAAGCCGAAAGATACGGCTCCACGATTATTCCCGTCGATTCGGAACACAGCGCGATTTTCCAGTGCCTGAAAGCGGGCAAAGTTCAGGACGTCAAAAAGGTTACGCTGACGGCGTCGGGCGGTCCGTTTGTCGATTTCACCGACGAACAACTGCGCGCGGTAACGCCGCAAATGGCAATCAAACATCCCGTCTGGGCAATGGGCACGAAAGTTTCCATCGACAGCGCGACGATGATGAACAAGGGCTTGGAAGTTATCGAGGCAATGAACTTGTTCAATCTTCCGCAAAGCAAAATCGACGTCATTATCCATCGCGAAAGCGTCATTCACAGCTTTGTGGAGTTTGTCGATAAATCGGTGATTGCGTGTATGAGCATGCCGAATATGCGCCTTCCGGTGCAGCTTGCGATGACTTATCCCGACCGTATCGAAAGTTATGCGGAAAGTCTTGACCTTGCAAAACTCGGCTCGCTTCATTTCGAATATCCGGATTATAAAAAATTCAAATGTTTGTCGTTGTGTATCGACGCGGCGAAACTCGGCGAGAGCGCATGCGTTGCGGTATCCGCAGCCGACGAAATCGCGGTCGCGCAGTTTATCGCGGGCAAAATCGGATTTACCGATATCGAGAAATACGTCGAAAAAGGCTTGTCTTTCATAAGGGGCAACAAGGTTTCAAGCGTGGACGAAGTTTTGTCGATTGACGAAACGGTCAAAAAGTACATACGCCAGACAATGAGGTAATAATTGATATTTTCATCGCTTTGCTCGTTCCAGAGCGTAATGCTTAACATTTTATACGTCGTTATCGCGATACTCGCATTGATGTTTATGATCGTCGTGCACGAATTCGGACACTTCATTGCGGGACGAAAACTCGGTTTTCAGATTAACGAGTTCGCGATAGGCTTCGGCCCGCCGATTTTCAAAAGGAAAATGAAGTCGGGCACGCAGTTTTCGATACGTCCGATACCCCTTGGCGGGTTTTGCGGATTCGAGGGCGAAGACGACGATAACGACAACCCGAGGGCTTTCAACAATATGCCGCCGTGGAAAAGGATCATCGTTCTTTTTAACGGGGCGTTTTTCAATTTCCTTTCGGCGATGCTCATCATCACGATTTTCTTTTGCGCTTACGGCGAGCAGGTTTCCGTTATCGGCACGCAGTACGAAGGCGGCGCGAATACCGAAGTCGTGCAGGAAGGCGATATTATTCTTGCCGTCGACGGGAAAATCAAGCATATCCTTATGAACGACGACTTTTCGGATATGCTCAACAAATGCGGCGACACCGCCACGCTCAAAATTTTAAGAAACGGAAAAGCGCAAACCGTCACGATTAAAAAGGGCGCGTATAAGTATTTCGCCCCGACCGCAAAAAGCGATTTTTATCAGGTGATGTATATAAAAGACAACGCCTATCACGCGGTGGATTTGGACGACGGCTACCATATCACGAAAATCGACGGCAAGAAAAAGAATTTGGACAGAAATCTTGCGGAACTTAAAAGCGGTACGTCGATTACGTTTGAAAAGGACGGCGCGGAGTACGAAGGCTTTATCACCGTCGTAAAGGCGGGCGACAGGCTGACTTATCTCGATGACGAGTTCGTCCCGCCGCTGACCGCCGAAAAATATGCGACGCTTACGTCTTCGATGACCGAAGGTCATTTCGTAATGTTCCAGCAGGAACTCGAAGGCGGCAGTTTCAGCGTGCCTATCGTCATCTCGAAGGACACAATAAAAGACTTCTCGGGCAATGTAATAAACGATTTTTCGTACACGGGCTATGTCGATGGGCACACCCAACTTATCGCGGGCAAAGACGGCAACGAACCTATTAACTTTGGCTTTACAAGGCGACTGTCGACCGAGAAACTCGGGTTCTTCCGCGCGCTTGGCAGAAGTTTCACTTTCAGTTTCTTCATCGTGTTCAAGGTGCTGGCGGTGCTTGGCGCGCTTATCACCGGCAAGATGGGGCTTGAAAGCGCAGGCGGTCCCATTACCGTTATCACGACGGTTTCGACGGGCATAAAACAGGCGGGATTCCCGTATCTGATGTTAATTACGTGCATACTGTCGGCGAACGTTGCGGTCATGAATCTGTTGCCGCTTCCCGCGCTGGACGGCAGTAAAATCGTGCTGACGTTTGTCGAGTGGATTCGTGGCAAACCGTTGAACAGGAAAGTCGAGGCGATTATCCACACGGTCGGGCTTATTATACTGTTCACGTTTACGATTTTCGTGGATATTTTCCATATGATTAAATAAGATGACAAGAAAAATCAAGGTCGGAAACGTTTATATCGGCGGTGGCGCACCGATTTCGGTACAGTCGATGTGCAATACTAAAACCGCAGACGTCGAAAACACGATAAAGCAGATAATTTCGCTTCAAAACGCGGGCTGCGATATCGTGCGTTTTGCCGTAAATTCCGCGACCGACGCGGCGGCGATAAAAGAGATTAAAAACGCGACGGATATTCCGCTTGTCGCGGATATTCAGTACGATTATAAACTTGCGGTCGCGTCCGCCGAAAACGGCATCGACAAAGTAAGAATAAACCCCGGCAATATCGGCGACGAAAAAAAGGTAAGATACCTTGCGGACGTCTTAAAAGAAAGAAAAATACCGATAAGAATCGGCGTGAATACGGGAAGCCTTGAAAAAGATCTGAAAAACCTGAACCCTGCCGACGCGCTTGTCGAAAGTGCAAAACGCCATATAAAAATCCTGGAAAACGCAGGCTTTTTCGACATAATCGTGTCGTTGAAATCGTCCGACGTCAGGACAAGCGTCGCCGCGGCAAGGAAGTTTTCAAAAGAGTTCGATTATCCGTTGCACCTCGGCGTGACGGAAGCAGGCACTTTCGAGCGGGGCATTATCAAAAACACGGCAGGACTTTCGCCGCTGCTGCTGGACGGAATCGGCGACACAATCCGCATTTCGCTGACGGCAGACCCCGTCGAAGAAGTAATCGCAGGGCGTATGCTTCTGAAATCTTTGGGGCTCAACGACGACAGCGAAGTGATTGCCTGTCCGACGTGCGCCCGCACGGAAATCCCGCTTTTCGACCTTGCGACGAAAGTCGAGAAAATGCTTGCGGGGACGAAAGGGCTGAAAGTCGCGGTAATGGGTTGCGTCGTGAACGGCGTCGGGGAAGGCGAAAAAGCCGACTTCGGAATTGCCGGCGGCAAGGAAAAATCGGTGATTTTTGAAAAAGGAAAAATTACAAAAACAATCGACAATTCGTTGATTTTTGATGAAATAAACGCATTGATTGCAAAATATAAGGCACAAAATGAAAAAATTTGACGTTGAATTCAAAAAACTTACGGACAATAAATATCCGTTCGTCAGGTTCGTGCGCGCAGAGTACAGCGTGAGCGACAACAACCTTATTTTGCATTTTCTGGCGTCTGCCCAGTCGATTGACGGCGGCGTACTTTCCGACCGCGTGAAAGACGATATCGTGAAAGCCGTCGTGCCGCTCGTGCCCGACGAAATCACGTTTTCGGTGAGATATACCAAAGTGTATGCGGACGAAGACACTGTCAGAGTCAAACTTATGCAAGCCCTGCAAAAATATATGGGAATCGCCGCGGGAATGATTAAGCCCGAGGACGTGAGCATACAGGTGAACGACTACGTAATCGACGTGAAAATCAAGGCGCAAAAGGCTTATTCGTCAATGCTGAAAGCCGACGACGTGAAAGAAAAAATCGTCGATTATCTGAACGAAAACTTTGTTGAAAACGTCAATTTTGAAGTTGTCGAAAAATACATTTCTGACGAAGAAAAGAAGAAAATTGCCGAAAAAAGTCTGAAAACCGTTGAAAATGCGGGCTTTAATTGTGACATTAAAGTCAGCGCGGACGGCACGGTGAAAGAAGACGGAAACGACGTGTTTTCCGACCTTATCGATCCGTCCGACGACACCATCGTGATTTACGGCGACGCAAGACAGATCAAGGCAACCGCGCTTGAAAATCTTGTCGGGAAAGCGTATATGAACGTTTTGCCGATGTACATATCCGACATTAAAGACACTATGGAAGCGGCAACCGTCTGCGGGCGCGTAGTCGGGCTTGAAAAGCGGGAATACCGCAACAAAAACTTCGGGCTCAACCTTCCGACGGGCGGGCGGTTCAAAAAGAATACGACCGATGAAAAACTGCCGATGTACACGTTCACGATCGACGACACGACCGGCAAACTTTCCGTCGTGTATTTTGCAAGGGATACCAAAGTCAACGCGCTGGATCTTTCATTGCGTGACGAAAAGAACGTCGTAATTTCCGGAAAACTCAGCGACAGAAACGGCTCGAAACAGATTATGGTCGATAAAATGTGGCTTGCGGACGTCGATTATTCCACGATCAAGACCGAATTGCCGCAAAAATCCGCAAACAAAAATTATTATCTCGTGCGTCCCGAAAAGTATTTTGAAGAGTCGCAAAGCAGTATGGACGATCTTCTTGGCGGCGAAAAGGAAGTCGCGCCTTACCTGAAAGGTAAGACATTCGTCGTATTCGACCTTGAAACGACGGGGCTCGACGTGCAGCATTGCATGGTGGTGCAACTAGGAAGTTACAAAATCGTCGACGGGAAAATCGTGGAAACTTTCAACACGCTGATAAACCCCTGTTGTCATATCCCTGAGGCGACGAGCGCGATTCACGGAATTTACGACAGCGACGTCGTTTGCGCGCCGGAGTTCAAGGACGTCGTCCCCGACTTTTTCAAGTTTACCCGCGGCGCGACGCTTGTCGGACACAACGCCTGCGGATACGATTTGCCGATACTTTCGCGGCTTGCAAGGGAAAGCGGCTATAACTTCGACAATCCCGTGCTTGACACGCTTATCCTTGCAAAACAGCAATACAGGCTGCCGAGTTACAATCTCGGAAACCTTGCAAAGCACTTTCATATCAACCTTGAAAACGCGCACAACGCCGACTTTGACGCCATCGCGACGGCAAAACTTTTCATAATTCTTGCCGAAAAGTTGAAATAAAGTTAAAAAACGCTTAAAAACAATTGCATATAAAATATATATATGTTATTATATCTATGATAGCATCGAAAGTGAGAGTGAGCCTTGACGGCTCGCTCTTATTCGTATAAAGGAACGATTATGAAACAAGAAGTATTGAAAATCAAGGAAAAAATCGCGCCCGTGGTCGAAGGACTCGGGTATGAACTCGTCGACGTCAAAACAAGCGTGCAGTACGGCACCGACACCGTTACCGTCGTTATTTTCAAAGAAGGCGATATGGGGCTGGACGATTGCGAAAAAGTCCACAACGCCGTTGACGCGCTCTTTGACGAGATAAATCCTTTCGGCGACAAATCGTATAATCTGGAAGTATCGTCGATGGGGCTTGACTGGCCGCTTAAAACCGCCGACGATTTCCGCCGCCGCAAAGGGCAGGAACTTGAAATTTCCTTGTTCCAGAAAATCGACGGCAACAAAAAAATCACGGGGATTCTGGACAGTTTCGACGACGACGGAATCACGATTAAACTCACCGATATCAAAACGGGTAAAGACCTTAACAAGTCTCTGACGCTTTCAAAAAAAGAAATCGCAAAGGCAAGTCTTGCAATCCGTTTCGAATAAAAATAAAAAATCAAAACTTAATATAGCGGTTTTCCGCAGGAGGTAATATGGTAAACAAGGACTTTTTCCAGGCACTCGATTTGCTGGAACAGGAAAAGAAAATAAGTCGCGAAAAAATGATCGAAGCGCTTGAAGCGGGCATACTTTTCGCTTTCAAAAAAGAATACGGCGAGGCGCGTCAGATAACAGTGCGCTGCGACGAAACCCGCAACACCATCAAAGTGTTTGCGTACAGAAACGTCGTGGAAACCGTCGAAGATCCCGAAAAAGAAATTTCTTTGGAAGACGCGCAGGCGATCAAACCGTCTTATAAACTCGGCGACGTCGTCGTCGAAGACGTCACGCCCAAGGACTTTTCCCGCATTGCGGCGCAAACCGCAAAACAAGTCATCATGCAACGCATCAACGACGCAAGTCGCGACGTCGTCATGAACGAAATGACCGAACGCGAGGGCGAAATCGTGTCGGCAACCGTAAGACGTAAAGAAGGTATGACTTATTACGTCGAAATCTCCGGAAACCAGATGGAAGGCGTTTTGGGACTTCCCGACCAGATTCAGGGCGAACGCCTGAACATCGGCGACGTCGTGAAAGTGTACGTCAAAAAGGTCAGAAGCACCGACTTCGGCGCGCAGGTTGTCGTGTCGAGAAGTGCGGCGGGCTTTGTAAAACGTATGTTCGAGCTGGAAGTACCCGAAATCCGCAGCGGACTTGTCAAAATCAACGGTATCGTCCGCGAGGCGGGCTACCGCACGAAAATGGCAGTGTCGTCGGACGATCCGTCGGTTGACGCAATCGGCGCGTGCATCGGTCCCAAAGGCAGCCGCGTAAACGCAATCGTGGCGGAACTCGGCGGTGAAAAAATCGACATCATTCCTTACTGCACCGATCCTCTTGAATTCGTCGCCCGCGCACTCAGTCCTGCTCCCGTGCAGATGGTGCAAATCAACGAAGAAGAAAAGAAAGCGAAAGTCGTCGTCGCCGACGAAAAACTCTCGCTCGCAATCGGCAAGCAAGGACAAAACGCGCGTCTTGCTGCGAAACTCACCGGCTGGAAAATCGACGTCAAACCTTACAGCGAAGTTATGAAGACGCTGTCGGTTGAATCGGCGGAGAACGAAAATGCCTAAGAAAATCCCGTCGCGCATGTGCGTCGTATGCCGAAATATGTTTGAAAAGCCGGATCTTATCCGCGTCGTAAAGGGTGCGGGCGGCGTTTCAATCGACCTTACCGGCAAAAAAGCGGGGCGCGGCGCGTACGTCTGCAAAAATCCCGAATGCTTTGAAAAATGCGTCAAAAAACGCGTTTTCGACAGAGTGTTTCAGGAAAAACTTTCGGACGAAGTTTACGAATCCTTAAAGGAAGAATATGCAAAACTCGGACAAAATTCGTAGTTATCTAGGGTTCGCCGCCCGCGCGAACAAAATCGTGTTCGGGACGGAGCGCATTTTAATGAAAAAAAGCGTGCCCGTCATCGTACTTGGCGCGGACGCAATGCAAAACACCGCAAAACGGATAAAAAACTACGCCGAAAGGTCAAACTCTCCCGTCGTCACCCTTGAAAACGGCACGATTGAGGAAATATTCAAAAAACAAAACTGCAAGGTGGTCGCCGTCACCGACGTCAGCCTTGCGAATGCTATAATTGAAAATGCGAAATAGCGGAGGTAATTTAATGGCAGAAAATAATGCGAAAAATTATGAAGGCGGCACGAAAGGACTCGGCTCGGTAAAAACCGACGTCGTATCTCCCGCGCTTCAAAAACTGACGGAACTTTCCGTAAAACTTCGCGCGCTCACCGATAATATCCTTGAAATCAAGGCGAAAAAAGCGCGTGAGGAAGAGGAAAGACGCGCCGAAGAAGAAAGAAGAAAAGAAGCGGAAGAACTTTTGAGAATCCAAAAGGAAGAAGCCGAAAAGAAAAAGGCGGAAGAAGAAGCCGCGGCAAAGGCAAAGGAAGAAGAAAAACCCGAGGTCGCGCCCGAAAAACCCGTCGAAGAAAAAGAAGAGGTTGCGGCTCCCGCAGCGCCGCAAGAACCCTTAAAGAAACCCGCAGCGGCAAAGACCGAACAAAAGCCCGTCGTACAAACACGCATTTTCACACAAGACGACAGAAAACCTCGTCAGGACCGTTCGCAGGGACAAAATCGTCCGCAAGGCGCAGGTTTCAACAATAATAATCGTCCGCAGGGACAAAACAACGCGCGTCCGCAACAGCAGACGGGCGGTTTCCAGAAGCCCAGAACGGGCGCGACGCCTCCGCCGCCTCCCGCAAACGCAAACAACAAGGGCTTTAAGGGGAACGCCGCTCCGCAAAAGAAAGCAGGCTCTCCGCAGGACGACAAAAAGGCTCAGAACAAAAAGTCGCTGATAAGGCGCGGCTTTATCGTTGAAGACAACCTCGGTAATATCGACGAGGAAGGCGAAAGCACGCAAAGCGGACGTTACCTTAAAAAACGTCCGAAGAAAAACGGCTTCAACATCACCGAAACCACAACCATAGATAAGGCTGTCATCACGACCGAGTTTATCTCGATCAAACAACTTTCCGAAAAAATCGGCAAGACGGGCAGCGAAATTCTGAAACAACTTATGCTTTTGGGCATAATGAAGACGATAAACGACGTCATCGACTTTGACACCGCAGACCTTGTTGCGGGAGAACTGGGAGTCACGCTTTCGTACGAACCCGAAAAGACCGCGGAAGACAAACTTGAAGATATCCGCGACGAAGAAAACGACACCGACGCCGACAAAGTTTCGCGTCCCCCGATCATCACCATTATGGGACACGTCGACCACGGCAAAACCTCGCTTCTCGACTACATCAGAAAGAGCAGCGTTGCGTCGGGCGAAGCGGGCGGCATCACGCAGCATATCGGCGCGTACACCGTGTCGCTGAACGGCAGGAACATTACGTTCCTCGATACCCCGGGACACGAAGCGTTCACGAGCATGCGTTTAAGAGGCGCGCTCGTTACGGACATCGCGGTCATCGTCGTTGCAGCAGACGACGGCATTATGCCGCAGACGGTCGAGGCAATCAACCACGCGAAAACCGCCGGCGTTTCGATTATCGTCGCCGTAAACAAAATCGACAAACCGGGCGCACAACCCGAAAGAGTTTTGCAACAACTCACCGAATACGATCTCGTTCCCGAAGCGTGGGGCGGCACGACTCCCGTCGTATACGTCAGCGCGAAAACGGGCGAAGGCGTGAACGAACTTCTGGAAACGATACTTCTCGTGTCCGATATTCTGGAACTGAAAGCAAACCCGAACCGCTCCGCAAAAGGCAGCATTATCGAGGCGAAACTTGACAAAGGCAAAGGACCTCTTGCAACCGTCCTCGTACAAAACGGTACGTTGCACGTCGGCGACTTTGTCGTTGCCGGCACTTGCACCGGGAAAATCCGCGGCATGATCGACGACAAGGGCAAAAACGTGAAATCGGCAGGTCCGTCCGTTCCTGTATCTGTGCTCGGATTTTCGGAAGTGCCTAACGCGGGCGATCCCATCACCGTCGTTCAGGACGAAAAATTTGCAAAACAGGTCGTAAGCGAACGTATCATGAAACTTCGCAACGAAATGAACAATATGAAAGCGTCGACGTCGCTGGACGACATCTTCGCGCAAATCAAGAAAGGCGAAACCAAAACCCTTAATATCATCATCAAAGCCGACGTTCAGGGCAGCGTGGAGGCGGTCAAACAATCCCTTGAAAAACTGTCCAACGACGAGGTCAAGATTTCGGTCATTCACGGAGCGGTCGGCGCGGTCAACGAATCCGACGTAATGCTTGCATCTACAAGCGGCGCGATCATAATCGGCTTCAACGTACGTCCCGACGCAAAAGCGAAAGCAAGTGCGGAACGCTCGAACATCGACATCAGACTTTATCGCGTTATCTACGACGCAATCGACGACGTCAACGCCGCAATCAAGGGTATGCTTGCGCCGAAATTCCGTGAAAACATTCTGGGCAACGCCGAAGTCCGTCAGGTTTACCGCATCACGGGCGCAGGCACGGTCGCAGGTTGCTACGTCACGGACGGCAAAATCGTCAGAAACGCAAAAGTCCGCCTGTACCGCGACAATACGCTTGTGTACGAAGGCGAACTCAGCAGTCTTAAACGCTTCAAAGACGACGTCAAGGAAGTCGCAAGGGGCTATGAATGCGGCATGGGTATTCAGAACTTCAACGACATCAAGGAAGGCGACGTGATCGAAGCGTACGTAATGGAGCAAATCAATGAATAGTAAAATCGCGCGGATAAATTCGGAAATCGAGCGTCGCACGGCAGAGATAATCAACAATAAACTGTCCGATCCCCGTCTGAAAGGCGGGCTCATCAGCGTTACGTCCGCCCGCACGACTTCCGACCTTAAATTCGCAAAAGTGTACGTCAGTATGCTCAATATCGACGACGTAAAGGGCGCGCTCAAAGTGCTGAACGATGCGTCGGGCTTCATCAGGAACGAGCTTAAATCCGCAATGGATATAAGAAATATGCCCGAACTTACCTTTATCCTCGACACGAGTATCGAGTACGGTATGAAAATCGATAAATTATTGAAGGAAATTCACGATAAGGAACAAAATGATTGAAAAATCGGTGATTTATAAATTCGTTTCCTTTTTCGACGGGGCTGAAAGCATCGCGCTTTTGTGCCACGTAAATCCCGACAGCGACACTCTCGGCAGCGCGCTGTCGCTTCGTCTTGCGCTCAAAAAACTTGGGAAAAGATGCGACGTGTATTGCGACGACAACCCGCCCGAAAGACTGATGTTTTTACCTTCGGTAAAAGTCGTCAACGAGTGCGAAGGCGACAAATTCAAAAAATACGACGTTTGCGTTGCCGTCGATTGCAACGATCCCGACCGCTTCAACGTCGCCGGGAAATATTTCAAAAACGCAAAAAAAACGCTTGTCATCGACCATCACAAAACAAACCGTAACTTTGCCGACTTCACGGTGTGCGACGCAAACGCGGGCGCAACTGCGGAGATTATGACCGACGTGATTTCGTGCTTGTCCGAAAACGCAAAACGCGACCTGTTCGACAAAGAAATCGCGACGCTTTTGTTCTCGGCAATAGTCGGGGATACGGGCGCGTTCTCTTTTGACAATACGACAAAAAACACGCTGGAAGTCGCGGGGAAACTGCTTGCGTACGGCGTTGACAGCCACTTTATAATTTATACGATGATGAAGTCGCAGACCGAAGGTCGCTATAAACTGAAAGCCCGCGCAATGAATAATACAAAGTTTTTCGACGACGGACAAATCGGCATAATGACCTTTAAGACGACGGACTTTTCGGAAACCGGCACTTCGACGGCGGTCACCGACGGCATTATCAACGAGCTTATCGACGTCGCAAGCGTGAAAGTCGCGTTTGCGGTGAGCGAAGTCGGGGATAAGTATTACAAGGTAAGTATCCGCACGAAAGCGCCTTACGACGCGTCGGGTATTGCCGTAACGTTCGGCGGGGGCGGACACGAAAGGGCTGCCGGTTGCAGGCTCTCGGGCTATTACGAAGACGTCGTCGACAAACTTCTGAAATCTGCAAGGGACGAGATTTAGTATGCCCGACGGATTTATCAACGTATTGAAACCATCGTTTATGACTTCGTCCGACGTCGTTGTGAAAGTCAGGGGAATTCTGAAAAAACATTGCGGCGAAAAGGTCAAAGTCGGTCATCTCGGCACGTTGGATCCGGGCGGAGCGGGCGTGCTTCCCGTTGCGATCGGTAAAGGTGCAAGGCTGTTTCCGTACACCGACGAAAGCGTGAAAGTTTATCGCGCAGGGTTTAAGTTCGGCGTCGAAACCGACACTTTGGACAGTTTCGGAAAAGTTACAAAAACTTGCGACAAAATTCCGACAAAAGAAGAAATTTTGGCGGTTTTGCCGAAATTTATCGGAAAAATTGCACAACTGCCGCCAAATTACAGCAGCATTTCCGTCAACGGAAAACGTGCGTACGACTTGGCGCGTGAAGGCAAAGATTTCACGCTTTCCGCGCGCGAAGTCGAAATTTTTAACATCGAACTTTTATACGTCGAAGACGGCAATTTCGTTTTTGAAATAACCTGCTCGTCGGGGACTTACGTAAGAAGCATCGTGAGAGATATCGCGGCTGCGCTCGGCACGGTCGGGTACATGTCGTTTATAATAAGATTGAAATCGGGAAAGTTCGAAATCGCGGACGCGGTAACGTTTGACGAAATCAGCGAAAATCCCGAAAAATATATTTTGCCCGTCGGATTTTTCCTTTCGGACTTCAAGCGTTTCAACGTGCCGGAGCCGTTGTCGGAAAAAGTTCTGAACGGGGTTAAGGTCAAACTCAGAAAACTGCCCGAGGGCAACTTTACCGTTTACGTCAGGGGCGAACTTCTGGGAATCGGCGTCGAAGAAAACGGCTGCCTTACTGTCAGAACGAGGCTTTTATGAGAATCGTCGAACAAAGTTACGACAAAGAAATAGTGCTTGCTCTCGGATTATTCGACAGCGTGCACAGGGGACACGTCCATCTTATTTCGGAAGCAAAAAAACTTGCGGACGATATGGGCGTCGAACTTGCCGTGTTCACATTCAGAAACAATCCGTTCTCTTATTACGGTCGGGACACGAAAATGGTGTTCACGTTTGAGGAGCGCACGAGAATTTTTGAGGAACTCGGAGTGGACGTCGTCATCGGCAAAACGATGGATTACGAATACGCGCGCACCTCGCGCGAAGATTTCATCGTAAGCATTGCAATGAATTTCAAGGTAAAAGCCGTCGTTTGCGGCGCGGACTATACTTTCGGCTACAAGGGCAGCGGCGACGTGGATTTTTTGAAATATTATCTGAAAACGCGTGGAATTCCGCTGAAAATCGTACCGTATCTTTGCACGGACAACGGCGACAAAATCAGCAGCAACTTAATCAGAAAATATCTGTCGGAAGGGCGTATGCGCCTTGCAAACCAGCTTATGGGGCGTCCTTATATGATTTCGGGCGACGTCGTGCATTGTTTCGGGCGCGGGCGCGAATTCGGTTTTCCGACGGCAAACCTTTTCCTTCCCGACGAAAAAGCCGTCATTCGCGAAGGCGTTTACGCAACGACGGTCGAAGTGGACGGATATATTTACAATTCCGTCACGAATATCGGCAGCAAACCGACTTTCAACGACTACTCTTTGACAATCGAAAGTTTTTTGGTGGATTACAAGGGAAATTTGTACGATAAATATATCACCGTGTATTTTTACAGTAAAATCCGCGATATTAAAAAATTCAATTCGGAATGGGAAGTTCGCGATCAGATCGGAAAAGACCTGGAAGTCGCGAAAATGACAAACAGGAACTTATGATAAAATTCGGACCAAGCGGAAACAGCGAAAGCTTTTACAACGAAGGACATAAATCGACGGTCGAAGCCCCGAAATGGGTGAAAGAAAGAGGACTCGATATTTACGAATACTCTTTCGGCAAAGGCGTCCTTATGGGCGAAAACACCGCAAAACTCATCGGCGCCGAGGCGCAAAAATACGACGTGGAAATCACGGCGCACGCTCCGTACTTCATAAACTTTGCAAATCCCGACGACGAAAAGGGCGAAAAAAACGGGTTTAATTACCTTTTGGACAGCATGCGGATTCTGGGGTTTATGGGCGGCAACAGGGTTGTTTTCCACAGCGGTACGGAAACCAAGCAAAAACGCGAAGTCGCGCTTGAAAACATCATAAAAAGATTGACGATTTTTAAGGACGTTAAAAAATCCGAAGGATACGAAAATTTCATAATTTGTCCCGAAACAATGGGAAAATTTGCACAAATCGGCGATTTGGACGAGATAATTCGTATCTCCAACATTGACGAAAGTTATTATCCCTGCATTGATTTCGGTCATCTTAACGCGCGCTCTCTCGGCGGGCTTAAAACCTATGAAGACTACGAAAACGTCATCAAAAAACTTTTGAACGGCGTCGGTCGCGAAAAGACGGAAAACATGCACGTTCACTTTTCCAAAATTATGTTTAGCGGCAAGGGCGAGGTCAAACATCTGACTTTCGACGATGACGTTTACGGTCCTGAATTTCCGCCCCTTGCGAGGGTGTTTTTCGATTACAAACTCACGCCTTACGTTTTGTCGGAAAGCGCGGGCACGCAGGCGGAAGACGCAAAAACGATGAAAGACGAGTATTTTCGGCTTGTTTAACTTGCCTTTTGCGTCCGAAACGTTTTACAAAGTACAAGATATTGTGTTATAATATACGTTATGAAAAACTTGAATGCGATTTTCAAAAAATTCAAAGGCGTTGACGGCGCGCTCATCACGTCGGAACCCGGCACGTTTTATCTTTCGGGGTATATTAACGACGCGGCTTTCATTCTTCTGACGAAAGACTCTGCGTTGTACTTCACCGACAGCCGCTACACCGAAGAAGCGACGGCTGCCTGCGGCGACCTTGCGGAAGTCGTAACGGTGAAAAGCAGCAACGTCTTTTCGACGATTGCGGAATACGTCCAAAAGTTTAATATAAAAACCTTGGGCTTTGAGGGGAAATACGTTTCTTTCAACACCTATTCGGCGATGGCAAACGCTTTCGACGGCGTAAAACTCGTGCCTGTCGATAACGCTCTGGACGAAGCGCGCATGGTAAAAACCCGTGAGGAACTTTCGCTCATCAAAAAAGCGGCGGCAATCAACGACAAGGCTTTCACGAGAATGCTTAAAAAAGTCAAAGCGGGCGTTACCGAAAAACAACTTTCTTCGGAACTCGAATATCAGATGCGTAAGCTCGGCGCGGACGGTCTTGCGTTCACGACGATCGTCGCATTCGGCGCAAACACCAGCAAGCCGCACGCTCACGCGGGCGACACGCGCCTTAAAGAAGGCATGCCCGTCACGATCGACTTCGGTTGCAAATACAAGGGTTATTGCAGCGACATCACAAGGACGTTCGCTTTCGGCGATCCCGGAAACGATTTCAAGGACGTTTACGAGGCGGTTTTGCAGGCAAACTATAAAGGCATCGAGGCAGTGCGCGCCGGCGTGAAAGCGTCGGACGTTGACAAAGCCGCGCGCGATTACCTTAAATCGAAAGGGCTTGACAATTATTTCACCCACAGCACCGGACACGGCGTCGGCGCTGAAATTCACGAGCATCCTTTTGAAAACTCGACTTCCGAAACCGTACTCAAAAAGAATATGGTCGTCACGGTTGAGCCGGGCGTCTATATGGAAGGCTTGTACGGCGTGAGAGTCGAAGATCTGATTATTGTTGAAAACGACGGATGCAACGTCATCAGTCGCTTGGATAAAAAACTATTGATTTTGTAAAATACAGGAGGTTCTTATGGCATTTGTTACTGCGGGCGATTTCAGAAAAGGTATCACCTTTCAAGACGGCAACAATATCTTCATTATCGTAGATTTCCAGCACGTTAAACCCGGCAAAGGAGCGGCATTCGTCCGCACCAAAATTAAAAACATTATTACGGGCGCTGTTTTGGAGCGTACTTTCAACCCCGTCGATAAGTTCGAGCTTGCTCATATCGAGCGTAAAGAAATGCAATACCTTTACAACGACGGCGAACTTTACTACTTCATGGATCAGGATACGTATGAACAAATCCCCATCATGAAAGACCTGCTTGGCGATACGCTCAACTTCATTAAGGAAAATATGACCGCAAACATCGCTTTCTTCAACGGCAGCCCCATCTCCGTCGAAGCGCCTAACTTTGTCGAACTTGAAATCACCTTCTGCGAACCCGGCGTAAAGGGCGACACGGCAACCGGCGGCAGCAAACCCGCAACGCTTGAAACCGGCTATATCATCCAGGTGCCTTTCTTCGTGAACCAGGGCGATACTATAAGGGTTGATACGCGCACAGGCGAATACATGTCCCGTGTGTAAAAGTCATAATTTTGCGATATTTTGCTTTTTCGACAGAACCTGAAAATTCGTGTACGTCTGTGTACACTGGAATTTTCCGAACCTGCCGAGAAAAACACAATCTCTTCAAAATTCTGACTTTTAAGACTATTTGAAATTTAAGCACCCTCAAAGGGTGCTTTTGTTTTGGGAAAATCATATTTATTTTAATAATCTCATATACTTTCGTATGAAAAAAGCGAAAAAGTATGAGTTGCTTTCAAACGTTGCGATTGTTTTTATGCTGGCGATTGTCGTCGTCGGGGCGTTTTCGGGCGGGTTTTATGCGGTGCAGAAAGAAAAAGAAACCTATGCGCCGATATACAAAGGCTCGCGCGAAGAAAGAAAAATCTGTCTTATGATAAACGTGTATTGGGGGACGGAATACGTCCTGCCGATGGCGGAACTTTTCAAAAAATATAATTTCAACACGACGTTTTTTATCGGCGGCAGTTGGGCGGCTGCCAATCCCGACGTTGTCAGAAAACTTTCGGACATGGGGTTCGAACTCGGAAATCACGGATATAATCATAAAAACCACAAAAAACTGAGCAAGGAAGAAAACAAAAAGGAAATTATCGTTACCGAACGTTTGCTGAAAGAAATCACGGGGCGCGAGCCGTCGCGGCTGTTTGCGCCGCCTTCGGGGGAAATGGGCGATAATATGAACAAGGTTTGCGACGAGTACGGCTACAAGGTGATAATGTGGACAAGGGACACCGTAGACTGGCGGGATAAAAACCCGTCGCTCACGTTTTCCCGCGCGATAAAAGACCTTGCCGCGGGCGACCTTATTCTGATGCATCCGACGGCGCACACGCTCGAAGCGTTGCCGAAAATTCTGGAATACGTGAAAGCGTCGGGTTTCGAGGCGGCGGCGGTGTCCGACGTAATTTAATTTCAATGCGATTTTGATTGAAAATAGTCGCGCCTTATGATAAAATATCAAATATGAAAAAATTAAAAAAATATAAAAACGGATTAACTCTTGTATATTACGACATGCCCGAACTTCACAGCGTGTCGATCGGCGTATTCGTAAACACGGGCAGCGTCAACGAAACGCCAAAGACGAACGGGCTTTCGCATTTTATCGAACACACGATGTTCAAGGGCACAAAACGTCGCACGGCATTCGACATCGTTGCCGACACCGACGCAATGGGCGCGAACATCAACGCATACACTTCAAAAACCGCAACTTGTTATTACATTCAGTGCGTCGATAACGACTTTGAAAACTGCGCCGATATTTTGTCGGACATATATTTCAACAGCGTGTTTCCCGCGGACGAGCTTGAAAAAGAAAAGGGCGTTATTCTGGAAGAAATCGCAATGTGCAACGACACGCCCGACGATTTGTCGTACGAAATCGCGTCGACGGCTTTTTACAAAGGTCACCCTTTGGCGCGCCCGATTCTGGGCAGTGCGAAAAACGTAAAATCGTTCACGCGCGACGACGTTTTCAGATATATGGACGAAAGATATACCGCCGACAATACCGTGATTGCGGTTGCCGGCAACGTCCGTTTTGAAAAAGTCGATGAAATCGTGGAAAAGTATTTTATCGGGAATTTTACAAGGATAAAGTCCAAAAAAAGGAAAATCGACGTCCCAGAAACCCACAGCGTTTACGTCAAAAAATTCAAAAAAATCGAGCAAAGCAACATAAATATTCTGTTCCCGTCAACGTCGTATAACGACGAAACGTTCAACGCCGTGAAAATTTTCAATTCCGCATTCGGATTCGGCATGAGCGGAAGACTGTATCAGCATATCCGCGAAAGGCTGGGGCTTGCGTATTCGGTATATTCATACCTTTCGGCATACAAACAAGCGGGACACGGTATGATTTATCTCGGAACGAACGTGCAAAATGTCGAGCGCGCTTTGGAAGCCGTGAGAAAGGAAATCGAAGAAGTGAAGCGCACGGGGCTTACCGACGACGAGTTTTTGCGCGGCAAAGCGCAGATAAAAAGCGCGTTTGTTTTCGGGCTGGAAACAAGCATCGGAAACATGAACCTTTTGGGCAAACACGCGTTGCTCACGGGCGAAGTCGCCGACGTCGAAGAACTTATCGGGAAAATCGACGCGGTAACTCCCGAGGACGTCAGAAAAGCCATCGACGTAAATTACGATTTGTCAAAGGCGACCGTCGGATACGTCGGTCCGAGAATTGACAAAAATCTTTTGGATATTCTGAAAAATTAACGAAATTTTTTGCAAATGAGGTATTTTTAATGGAAAAACAGTTTGAAGAAATGGAAATGCTGGAACGCATTTTTTACATGCAGAACCTTTTTGACAGCGACCTTATCAAAAACCGAAATCTTGAATTTTCAAAGGAAGAGTGGATACAAAAAGAAGTGCTTGCAATCGTATCCGAACTTGCGGAACTCCTTGCGGAAGTCAACTTCAAATGGTGGAAAAACCCGAAGCCCGTGAACGACGATAACGTCAAGGACGAGCTTGTCGATATCCTGCATTTTTTCACCGCGGCGTGCATTCACAGCGGCATGGACGCGAAGGAACTTTACGAAAGATACATGCGTAAAAACAAGGAAAATTTCGACCGTCAGTACGGCAAAAGCCAAAAACACGGCTACGAACTTGACAAAATGTGACGGAAAGTGCGACTTTTACTTGCGCTAATAAATAATATAGTGTATAATTTATTTAACTTTTGAAATTTCGGAGGCTATTATGAAACACGTTAACACCGTCGTAAAATCTTGCTTACATAAAGAAGGCAAAATCGGTTGCGGAGAATGCAACAGCAGCTGCCAATCGGCTTGCAAAACCAGCTGCACGGTCGGCAATCAAAGTTGCGCGCAACGCGAAGAAAGGATTAACACCAAAAAAGAGAGCAAATAATGGTACATTGTTTTACCTATACCCATAAAGGTAACCCGCTTTACTTTGTATGGGACGTAGAAAGCGGCAGTCTGCATAACGTGGACGAGGCTGCTTTTTTAGTGTCGAAAAAAAGATATCAGCAGCTTTCGGACGACGAAAACAAGCGTTTTCTGAAATTGTCGGAGTCCGACCTGAAAGAAATCGACGCGGAACTTGACCTTCTTGAAAAAGACGGCGTCTTAAACGCGCCCGAAGTCAGGATAAATCTTCCGTCGTCGGGGGAAATCAAGGCGATGTGTCTGCATATCTGCCACGATTGCAATTTAAGGTGCAGTTACTGCTTTGCAAAAGACGGCACGTACAACACCCCGCGCGACTATATGTCGTTTGAAGTCGGCAAAGCCGCGTTCGATTTCCTGTTTGCAAATTCCGGGAAACGCCATAATCTGGAAGTCGACTTTTTCGGCGGCGAACCGCTGATGAATCTCGATAACGTCAAAAAAATCGTGGCGTACGGCAAGGAAAAGGCGAAGTCTTTGGGCAAAGATATTAAATTTACTTTGACGACCAACGGCGTCCTTCTGAACGACGACGCGATAAAATACCTTAACGAAGAGATGGATAACGTAGTTATCAGCATCGACGGCAGACGTGAAATTCACGATAAACTCCGCGTCACGCCGAACGGCAAGGGAAGTTACGACATCGCGTTGAAAAACGCCAAAAAATTCCGCGCGGTCAGGGGCGACAAGCGTTACTATATCCGCGGCACTTTTACACAAAATAACGTCGACTTTTCGCGCGACGTCCTTGTGCTGAACGACGAAGGTTTTGACCAGATTTCAATTGAACCCGTGGTTTTGCCCGACGACAGTCCGCTTGCATTGCACGAAAAAGACCTGCCCGAAATTTTTAAGCAGTATGACGAGTTGTCGGAAGAATATATCGAAAGAAGAAAGGGCGACAAATGGTTCAATTTCTTCCATTATATGATCGACCTTAAAAACGGTCCGTGCGTTGCTAAAAGGCTCACCGGTTGCGGTGCGGGCAAAGAGTACGTTGCGGTCACGCCGACGGGCGGCATTTTCCCGTGTCACCAGTTTGCAGGCGGCGACGGAAAATTCTTTATGGGCAACGTTATGGACGGCACTTTCAACCGCGATATTCAGAAAACCTTTGAAAATATCAACGTGTATTCCAAGGAAGATTGCGGAAAGTGTCCCGCGAAGTATTATTGCAGCGGCGGTTGCGTCGCGAACAGTTATAACTTCAATCACGACCTGACGAAGCCGTACAAGCTGAGTTGCGAGATGATGAGGCATCGTTTAGAGTGTTCGCTCGCTATTTATGCCATAGAAAACGCTGATTAAAACGGCGATAATTCGCGATATTTTGCTTTTTCGGCAGAACCTGAAAAATCGTGAAAAAGGGGACCCCAAAAGATACTTTTGTACTTTTGGGGAAAAGGAGCAAACGAACAAAAGACAAACAAATGAATAAAAAGAGTTTGTTTGGTCAAAAGTGAGATTTGCGACGCGTACGCGCCCTCGTGAGAACTTGCAAAGAACCCCAAAAATTCATCGAATTTTCGGATTCTTCGGGTAATTTATTTTTACAAATTCTCGCCGGTTTGAGGAAGATAGATATTATTCGGTTTTCAGCGTTTTCGGGGATTTATACTTTTAATTTCAAAAATAATATTAACAAAAATTCTATCCGCAAAAATTTGCGGATATTTTTGTTTTTTCGAAAAATGTTTTGAAAAAGGCGGAAGATACTTTAAAATTACTTTAATATTCGGCTTAATTTCATTTATCTTTTGTATTCGTTTGACGGATTGACTATTTAATTATATAATATTTGAGTAACTTTTATTATTTTAGGAGGCCACGACCTTTGAATAAGAAAAAATCAATTGCGATTTTTACTATTGCGTGCATTTTGTTGGTCCTCGGAATGGTGTTTGCATTCGTGCCCACGTTCCCCATCGGCAAATCGATGTACGATTACACCGGCTATGCGCGTTCAATAAAACTCGGACTTGACCTTGCGGGCGGCGTTTCTGCCGTATTCGACGTGAAAGCACCCGACGGAGAAACTCTCACCACGGACGAATTGAAAACCCGTCTTGACGGCGTCAAAGCAAGTATGGAAGACCTGCTCACGTCAAAAGGTTATACCGAATCCGTAGTAACTTACAACACGACGGGCAACCCCACGATCACCGTTGAAATTCCCGACGTTGACGATCCCGAGCGCGTATTCGACCTTATCGGTCGTCCCGCGTCGCTGAAAATCACGAAAAAAGACGACGAAAAAACCGTTTATATCGTAGGCAGCAAGCACTTGAAAAACGTCGGCGTTGCAGCCGATACCGAAAAGAACAACGGCACTTACGTCATTTCGTTGCAATTCAATGCGGAAGGCACGAAGGCGTTTGCAGCCGCAACAAAAGAAAACGTCGGTAAAGCCCTTGACATTTACATCAACGGCGAAAAGCTTATGACCGTTTCCGTCAGTTCCGAAATTTCAAACGGACAAGCCGTCATCAAACAGGGCAGCAGTTCCACGACCGGCGGCTACACTTACGAAGAAGCGTACAACATGGCGACTCGTTTGCAGGCAGGTACGTTCGGCGTTGAAATGACCGTCCGTGAGACAAACATCGTCAGCCCGACGCTTGGCACGACGGCAATCCGTTCAAGCCTTATTGCGGGTATCGTAGGTATTGTTCTCGTTATGATTTTCATGGTCGCGCTTTACGGAATGTTCGGTCTTATGGCGGACATGGCGCTGCTTGCCTACATCGAACTCGTATTGTTCCTGTGCTCGGTGCTTCCGTGGGTACAGCTCACGCTCCCGGGTATTGCGGGTATCATCATCGGTATCGGTATGGCGGTCGACGCGAACATTATTATCTTTGAGCGTATCAAGGACGAATACAGGTCGGGACTTCTCGGCAGCGACAATTTGTTCCTGAAACCCCAGCGCGGCAGCGACGGCAAGATTACAAGCCAGGGCGGTCCTATCTCCCGCGGTTTCAGAAGGGCTGCGGTTGCGGTTATCGACAGTAACGTCACGACGCTTATCGGCGCAATCGTAATGTGGATTTTCGGCGGCACTTCCATCGTCGGATTTGCGGTCACATTGTTCATTTCGATTCTCGTTTCGATGTTCACGGCGTTGCTTGTAACAAGGCTCAACATAAGTCTTTTGGGCGCGTTCGATAATATGAATAATCCCAAACTCTATATGCTTAAAAGAAGCGACAAGGAGGCAGCATAATGAATAAATTACAACAAAAACTCCTTGATTTGAAAATTTCCAAAAAACTTCCGTTCTGGTGCATCGCACCCGCGCTTATCATTTGCGTGTTCGTCATCGTGTTTGCGGTGACCGGCGCGAAAACCGACGCGGCAACGGGCTTCGGTCTCGGTATCGACTTCACCGGCGGTACGGAAATGACCGTTATGATCGAAGACAACACCAAGAACGAACACGACGTCCTTGAAATCCTGAAAGAAAAGGGCATTAATAACGTCGACTATATCCAGGGCGTTACCACGGGCGGACAAAACGGTATCCGCGTGCAGTACAAAAACGTCAACTCCGACGCAACCAAAATGAAGGAAATCAACGACTCTGCAAAAGCCGCGCTTGAAAGCAAGTTCGGCGTGAAGGTCGACTACACCAACAGAAGTTCGACCGCAAGCGCAGACCTTGTCAAAAAAGCCTTCTTGTCGGTTGGCATCGCTCTTATCCTGATTCTAGTTTATATCATTATCAGGTTCGAGTGGCTCTCGGGCGTTGCGGCTGTCCTTGCGCTGTTGCACGACGTGTTTATTATGGTATGTCTTACGGTTATCTGCCGCATACCCATAAACAGCAGTTTCATCGCCGCGGTTATCACCATCGTTGCGTATTCGATCAACAACACGATTATCGTTTTCGACCGCGTGCGCGAACGCAAAAAACAGTTTGACAAAAACAAAATCATCTACAACGACGTTGCGGACGAAGCGGTCGCAATGACTTTCAACCGTACGATGTTCACGTCGCTTACGACGCTTATCATGGTCATTATGCTTACGGCTCTCGGCGTTGTTTCGATGCGCCACTTCACGCTTCCGATTTTGTTCGGTTTGCTTGCCGGTACGTACTCGTCGATGTTCCTTGCGGCGCCGTTGTGGGCTGCGATGCAGAACGGTATTTTGAAGTATCGCGCAAAACAATATGCAAAATACAAAGCAATGAAATAATTGAAAAAGCCCTCGTTCAGAGGGTTTTTTTATACATTTTTACGAAAAATGGCGGTAAAATATCTTAAAAGACAAGAATATGCGGACACGCTTTCGGACGAACTTTCAAAAAAACTTTGCATAAGTAAACCCGTTGCAAGGCTTTTGTCGTCGCGCGGCGTGAACACGGTCGAAGCCGCCGAAAAGTTTTTGAGTCCCGACAAATCAGACTTCATAAACCCGTTTGAACTGTACGGAATGAACGCCGCCGTCGAACGCATAAACAAGGCGATTTCGTTTAACGAAAGCGTGCTTATTTACGGCGACTACGACTGCGACGGGCTTACCGCAATCTCGATTCTGTACACCTTCTTAAAGGATAAAATCGACAAGGTTTCGTATTACGTCCCTAACCGCCATTCCGACGGCTACGGCTTGCACGACATCGTTGTCGAAGACCTGACGAAAAACGAAGGTATCGATCTTGTTATCACCGTCGACTGCGGTATAACGTCAAAAAACGAAGTGAAGTGCATAAAGGAAATGGGCATCGACGTCGTTGTTACCGACCATCACGAACCGATTCCGGAACTTATCCCCGACGGCATCGTGCTGAATCCGAAAGTCGACAGAAAATCTTTTTCGGATTACTGCGGCGCGGGCGTCGTGTTCAAACTTATACAGGCGATTGCAGGGCTTGACGAAGCGTTGAAATACGTCGGAATCGCCGCGCTCGGAACGATTGCGGACATCGTGCCGCTTGTCGGTGAAAACCGCATAATCGCAAAACTCGGGCTTGACCAGATGAACGCGGGCAGAGTTTTGTACGCAAGACGTATTTCCGCGTGCCTTAAAAAGGAAACCATTACGTCCCAAGATATTATGTTCAAAGTCGCCCCGCGAATTAACGCGCTGGGAAGGCTTCGTGACGCAACGCCGGTCGTGTCGTTATTCACGTCGGACGACGAAAAAGTCGTTGACAAAATTCTGGAAACGCTTGAAGAAGTCAACAAGGAACGACAGATTCTGTGCGAAAAGGTCGTCGCGGACATTATGCAAAAGTTGAAGTCTTACGACCTTGTCGAAAACCGCGTCATCGCAATGTACGACAAGTCGTGGAATATCGGCGTTCTGGGCATTGCCGCGTCGAAACTTGCCGAAGTTTTCAACCGTCCCGTTATGCTTTTCACGTTTACGGAAGACGGACTTTTGAAGGGCAGCGCAAGAAGCATTTCAAAGATTAATATTTTCGACTGCTTGTCCTGTGTGAAGGACTACGTCGTCGGTTTCGGCGGTCATTCGGCAGCGGCGGGCGTGTCGGTAACGGAAGACGGCTTTGACATTTTTACGTCAAAAATTAACGAATACGTCAAAAAAACTTATGATATTTCGTGTTTTTTGCCCGAAGTTTTGTATGACCTTGAATATGACGAAAGCATTGATTTTGCTACTGTCACCGACGTCAGAAGGTTGGAGCCGTTCGGCTTTATGAACCCCGAGCCGCTGTTTCTTGCGAGAAACCGAAAATACGATTTTTCGGAAATCGGGAACACCGAACATCTGAAAGCAAACCCGAAAAAAGACGTTGAAGTCGTGGCGTTTTCGGCGATGAAAAACTTCAAAGAATACAAAAACGGATTGAATTATATTTTGTCGCTTGAAAACAAAACTTTCCGCTCAAAAGTTTACACGCAGGCGGTTGTGAAAAGCCACAGCGTCGAAAGCGTTGAAAAGGAAAACCCGGAAATATCCGCAATCGAATATCTGCACCTTGAAAGTTTTCTTGCGGAAAAAACCCGAAAACCCGCATATAATACGTCGTGCGGCAACGAAATTTTCGGGACGTTATATATTGCATTTACTTATGATTCGTATTATAATTTTGTTAATACGAAGAAGGGGTTTTACCTTACGGCTTCGGGCGGGGCGTTTTCGCTGAACCCGTATAACACCGTCGTTTTGTCGCCCGACGAGAACTTCGATTTTTCTTATTACAACGAAATCGTGTTTCTGGATAAACCCACGGACGAGTATTTGTCGTACGTAAACGGCGCGTCGAAAGCGAAAATAAAGGTGTCGGGAGAAGTGCCTTTCGGCGACGAAATAAGTCGGTTCAGGTGTCGTTCGATTGACGAATACCGCGACGTGTATAAAACGCTGAAACGCTTAAATCTTTTGGGCGCGACAAGTTTACCGACGCTTAAATACAAGTTGTACGACAACAAAATCGTCAGCCCGTTCAAAGCGCTTTCGACGTTTTACATAATGTATGAACTGGGCGTGATAAAAAACGCGGAAAACGGCGGATTTGTTTTTGACGAAAAAACAAAAGTTAACCTTGAAAACTCGAAAATTTATAATTTTCTTGAAAAATATTAAAAATTAAGACAAAAATTGTATTATGGACGAACTGTTGCAAAAACTTAAAAAGAATTTCTCGGAAGCCGAATTTCAGGAATTGAAGGCGGCGTACGATTTTTCGGCAGCGGCGCACGAAGGGCAAAAAAGACAAACCGGCGAACCGTACTTTATTCATCCCTGCGCCGTTGTGAATGTCCTTGTCGATCTGGGCTTCGACGACGTATCGACGCTCGTCGCGGCGTTTTTGCACGACATCCTGGAAGATACGCCCGTAACTTCTGACGAACTTGAACAAAAGTTTGGCAAAGAAGTGCTGGAACTTGTGGAAGGCGTCACGAAACTTGACAAAATCAAATTCGTGTCGGCGGAAGACGAGCAGGCGGAAAACCTTCGGAAAATGTTTTTTGCGATGGCGAAAGATTACCGCGTCATCATAATTAAACTTGCCGACCGTTTGCACAATATGCGTACTCTCGACGCGCTGAAACCCGAAAAACAAATCAAAATCGCAACGCAGTCGCTGAAAATTTACGCGCCGCTTGCCGGACGACTTGGTTTAAGTTTCGTCAAGTGCGAGCTGGAAGACCTTGCGATGCGTTATCTTTATCCCGACGATTATTACGAACTTGTCGAGTTTATAAAGACGAAATCCAAAGAACGCCAGCAGTTTATCGAGAAAATTTGCGACGAGCTGAAAGCGAAACTTCAAGAACTCGGCATCGAGGGCGAGGTCAACGGCAGGCAAAAACACCTTTACGGCATTTACAAAAAAATGCTGAAACAGGGGAAGAATATCGAGCAGATTTACGACATATCCGCAGTCCGCGTCATCGTCAACGAGGTGCAGGATTGCTATACGGTGCTTGGCGCGATTCACACGATGTGGATGCCGCTCCCGGGGCGTTTCAAGGACTATATCGCAATGCCGAAACCCAACGGATATCAGTCGCTGCACACGACGGTTATCACGAAGTTTAAGGAAACTTTTGAAATTCAGATCCGCACGTACGAAATGCACCGCATTGCGGAATACGGCATCGCGGCGCACTGGAAATATAAGGAAGGAAAAACCGGCGCGACCAAAATCGACGACCAGATCAACTGGCTTCGCGAAGTTATGGACACCCAGCGCGAATCGTCGGACAGCCACGAATTTTTGGAAAATATCGAAGGCAACGTTTTCACCGACGAAGTTTACGTTTTCACGCCGAAAGGAAAAGTGCTGAATCTGCCTGTCGGCAGCACGACCGTTGACTTTGCCTACGCAATCCACAGTGCGGTCGGAAACAAGTGTATCGGCGCGAAGGTCAACGGAAAAATCGTGCCGCTCAACACCGTGCTCAACACCGGCGACATCGTTGAAATTCTCACGACGAATTCCGGCAAAGGTCCGAGCCGCGACTGGATTAAATTCGTAAAAACCGCATCGGCGCGCACGAAAATCCGTCAATACTTCAAAAAGGAAATGAAGGAAGAAAATATCAAGCGCGGCAAAGATATGCTTGAACGCGAGGCAAAACGCCGCGGATATAATCTTTCGGAACTTTTAAGCACGGCGGGGCTCAATTATATTATGAATCGCTACACGCTGTCGTCGATTGACGATTTGTACGCTTCGGTCGGTTTCGGAGGTCTTACGACAAACCAGATTATCGTCAAACTTATCGACTACTTCAAGCGCGATTTGCTGTCGAAAAACCCGGTTGCGGAAATCAAAACCACCTCGACGACGGGAAAAAGTTCGTCGGGGAACGGCGTCCTTATCAGGGGCTACGACGACTTTCTGGTCAGGCTTTCGCACTGTTGCAATCCCGTGCCGGGCGATAAAATCGTCGGATACGTGTCGCGCGGGCGCGGCGTTTCGGTGCACTGCGTCGATTGTCCCAACGTCAAAAATATGGAGCCCGAAAGGCTTATCGAGGCAAAATGGGACGACGTAATCAGTCAGAACTTCCTTGCCTCGCTGAAAATTTATTGCGAAAACAAGGGCGGTATTCTTGCGGCGGTCACGACGATTATTTCCAATATGAAAATATCGATAACGGGCGCGTTTGCGCGCTCGGACAACGACAACGGCACCGCGGAAATCACCGTTATGCTGGAAGTCAAAAGCACGGATCAGGTCGAAGACGTCATCAAAAAACTGAAAACTTTGCCGGAAGTCATCGACGTACACAGATAAAATGAGATGTATTATTCAGCGGGTAAACCGCGCGAGCATAGTAATTAACGGAAAAAGCGGCGGGCAAATCGGAAAAGGATTGCTCGTCCTTTGCGCGTTTTCGGACGGCGACGACGAGAAAACCGTCGATTATTGCGTGGAAAAAATCGCAAACCTGAGGATTTTCGAGGACGAAAACGGAAAACTGAACCTTTCCGTGCTTGACGTAAAAGGAAACGTTATGGTCGTTTCAAACTTCACGCTTTACGCCGACACGAGAAAAGGCAGGCGACCGTCTTTCGATAAATCCGCGCGCCCCGAAATCAGCAAGCCATTGTACGACCTTACCGTCAAAAAGTTTTCGGATATTTTTGAAAACCTTGCGACGGGCGAGTTCGGAGCGGATATGCAGATTTCGCTTGAAAACGACGGCCCCGTCACGCTTATCGTGGAGAAAGAAAATGAGTAACTGCGTTATAAGAAGGTTCATTCAGGGCGAATTGCAAACGAACACTTACGTCGTGAGTAACGGTAGCAAGTGCTTTATCGTCGATCCGACGGGTAATCCAAACCCCATCGAAGAATACGTGAAAGCAAACGGGCTGTCAATCGACGGCTTAATCGTAACGCACGGACACTTCGACCATACCGAACTTGTGAAATATTTTAAGGAAAAAGGCGTGAAAGCGTACATAGGGGAAAACGACGACAAAATGCTGTCGAATAAGTCGAACCTTGCGCTTGCGATGGGGATTTACGACTTTCCTTATACTTCCGCCGACGTAAGACTTAAAGACGGCGAGGTTTTCACGCTTGCCGACGTTGAAATTAAAGCAATCGAAACGGCAGGGCATACCGCGGGCGGAATGACGTATATCGTCGACGCGGCAAACGCAATGTTTACGGGCGACACGCTGTTCAGATTAAGTTACGGCCGCACCGATTTTTACGGCGGCGATTTTGAAGAATTGTTGAAAAGCGTAAAAAAACTTTTTGAAATCAGCAAGGATTACGACGTATATCCCGGACACGGTGATTTCACAACTATGAATTACGAAAAGAAGAATAACCCTATTTTTTTGGAAGAATAAATGAAAAATCTTTCGGTTTTTGTAAACTCGGTCAATAAAAACGAACTTATGGAAATGGTGCGTGCGTATCAGGCGTACGTCAATTTTTCGTATGAAAAAACCGGCGGCTTCGACGAGTATTTTTACAGCGACGAGATTACGGACGATAAAATAATAATCACGTCGACGATTTGCGGAAAAACCACCGTCGAGGAATACGATTTGCCGAACGACACGCTTAACAAGAAAAAATTCGCGCGACGTTTCGGAAAAAGGTCGATTTACAAAACGCTGAAAGAGTATTCGGGCGAGTGGCTGCCGTACGGCTGTCTGACCGGCGTCCGCCCGACTAAACTTTATGCCGAACTTTTAAGGGAAGGTATCGACGCAAAAGGGGAGTTTACCGGGTTTTTCGACGTAACGCCCGAGAAAGCCGAACACGTCGCAAGGATTGTAAAAAATCAGGAAAAACTCCTGAAAATCGGAAAAGACGAAGTCGACGTGTTTGTGAATATCCCGTTTTGTCCGACACGATGCGCTTATTGCAGCTTTGTTGCGGTTTCGATGAAACAACTCAGAAAATACCTTGAAAGTTACGTTGAAACGCTGAAAAACGAGATAAGTATTATAAAAAACGTCATAAACGAGAACAATTTCACGGTCAGAGCCGTGTATTTCGGCGGAGGTACGCCGACGTCGATTCCCGTCCCAATGCTCAAAAGCCTTATCGACCTTTGCGATTTCAAGGCAAAGGAGTTTACCGTCGAGGCGGGACGTCCCGACACGCTAACGAGTGAAGTCCTCGATATGATGGCGGACACCGCCGTCACGAGAATTTCCGTAAATCCGCAGACTTTCCACGACAAAACGCTGAAACTTATCGGACGGGCGCACACCGTCGAAGACACGTTAAGGGCGTACGACCTTGCGAAAAATTACGATTTTATCGTAAATATGGATTTAATCGCGACGCTACCCGGGGAAAACTTTGACGATTTCAAATATTCCGTCGATAAGGCGATAAGCCTTAATCCCGAAAACATCACGGTGCACAATTTAAGCCTGAAACGCGGTAGCGTCCTGACCGAATCGCATTACGAACCGCTTAATCTCAAAGACGCCGAAAAAATGATCGATTATTCGGTAAGCGCGCTGACGGACGCGGGTTACGAACCGTATTATATGTATCGTCAGAAGTACAACACCGGAAACCTTGAAAACAGCGGCTACGCAAAGCCGGACACCGAGTGCGTTTACAACGTCGATATTATGGAAGAAAACTGCAATATCCTTGCGGCGGGCGCGGGCGCGATTTCAAAACGGCTTTTCAGGGAAGAAAACCGCATCGAGCGTCTTGCCGACGTCAAAGACGTGAAAGGATATATCGAACGCGCCGAAACTTTAAGGGAAAGACACGAAAAATTTTGGAAAAAGTAGGCGTTTTCGGTTTACATAAAATTATTTTTATGATAATATTCTTCTCGTACCTTTCGCAACGTTTATCTAAATCTCCGCAGATATACTTTGCCTAAGGCGAATTATTTATCCACCGAAGGAGGCAAAACAATGGATAAGGAAACCAAACAAAAAATTATTTTGGACAACGCAAGGTCGGAAGGCGACACCGGTTCACCCGAAGTACAAATCGCGCTTCTCACCGCTCGTATCAACGAACTCACCGCGCATCTCGCGACGCACAAGAAAGACCACCACAGCCGCAAAGGTTTGTTGATGATGGTCGGTCAACGCCGCAATATGCTCAACTATCTTAAAAGCAAAGACATCGAAAGATACCGCGCTATCGTTAAGAAGTTGGAACTCAGAAAGTAATTTTTTCGGGGCGTGCTTTTGCGCCCCGTTTTTTTTGAAAAAAACATTAAAAACGTAAATTTGGACTTCTTGCGGGAATTGCGGAAGTCTTTGGAGGACAGAGTATATGGAAAGAAAAATTTTCAAAACCGAAATCGGCGGACGCGAAGTCTCCGTTGAAATCGGCGCGTACTGCGGTCAGGCAAACGGCAGTTGTCTCATAAGATGCGGCGAAACCGTCGTCCTTACCAATGCTACGATGGCAAAAACACCCCGTGACGGAATCGACTTTTTCCCTCTCGGCGTTGACTTCGAAGAAAAAATGTTCGCAGTGGGCAAAATCCCCGGCGGCTTCAAAAAGAGAGAAGGCAGACCTTCCGATAAGGCGATTCTTACGTCGCGTCTTATCGACCGTCCCATTCGTCCCTTGTTCCCGAAGGGCTGCTTGAACGACGTCGCAGTCGTCGCAACCGCGCTTTCGGTTGACAAAGAAATCCCGCCCGAGGTATTCGGCATGCTTGGTAGCTCGATCGCGCTCAGCATTTCCGACATTCCTTTCGCAGGCCCTACGGCGTCGGTCGTCGTCGGATACGTTGACGGCAAATATATCATCAATCCCACGCCCGCGGAACGCGAAAAGAGCAAGCTTCATCTGAGCCTTGCGGGAACAAAAGACGCAATTATGATGGTCGAGGCGGGCGCAAACATTATTTCCGAAAAAGAAATGCTTGACGCAATCCTGTTCGGTCACGAAGAAATCAAGAAAATCATCACCTGGATCGAAGGTATTCAGGAAGCGTGCGGAAAAGCAAAACAGGAAGTTCACCTTTATCTCCCCAGCGACGAAGTCAAGGCGGCTGTTTTCGAGTGGGCAGACAAAAAGATGGATTACGTTCTCGATACGTTTGACCGTACCGAACGCGAAGCCCGCGACGACGCTCTTAACAAGGAAGCGATTGAACACTTCGCAGACATTTTCCCCGACGATTTAAGTTCTGTCGGCGACGCGCTTTACGCTTTGAAGAAAGTCAAAGTCCGCGCGAAAATCCTTGACAAAGGAATTCGTCCCGACGGTCGTTCGCTCACCGAAATTCGTCCTATCTGGTGCGAACACGGCATTTTGCCGAGAGTTCACGGCAGCGCGGTATTCACCCGCGGACAAACCCAGGCTTTGACGACTTGCACGCTCGGCACGATTTCCGAAGTGCAGAAACTCGAAGGTCTTGACGACGACAATTACAAGAGATATATGCATCACTACAATATGCCCCCGTATTCGACCGGCGAAGCGAAACCCGCAAAATCGCCCGGACGTCGCGAAATCGGACACGGCGCACTTGCAGAACGCGCGCTTGAACCCGTCCTTCCCGACGAACTCGAATTCCCGTATGCAATCCGTACGGTATCGGACATTCTGAGCAGCAACGGCTCGACTTCTATGGCGAGCGTATGCGGCAGCACGATGGCTCTTGAAGACGCAGGCGTACCTATTAAGGCTCCCGTCGCAGGTATCGCAATGGGACTTATCAAGGACGACGAAACCGGCAGAGTCGCTATTATGAGCGATATTCAGGGACTGGAAGACTTCCTTGGCGACATGGACTTCAAGGTTGCCGGCACGAAAGACGGTATCACCGCAATCCAGATGGATATCAAGATTAAGGGCATCAACGAAGAAATCCTTCGCACCGCTTTGGAACAGGCTCGTCAGGGCAGGCTCTTCATCCTTAACAAGATGGCGGAATGCATCGCGGAACCTAAGAAAGAACTTTCGAAATACGCGCCCAAGATTATCCGCTTCAACATCGATCCCGACAAGATCAAAGACGTCATCGGATCCGGCGGAAAAGTCATCAACAAGATCATCGACGAAACCGGCGTCAAAATCGACATCAGCGACGACGGAATGGTATTTATCGCTTGCGAAGACATCGACCGCGCAGAACGCGCAAAGGCAATCGTCCTTGCAATCGCGAAAGATCCCGAGGTCGGCGACGTGTTTGAAGGTCCCGTCGTACGTATCCTTCAATTCGGCGCATTCGTCAACATCGCTCCCGGCAAAGACGGCATGATTCACATTTCGAAACTTTCCGACAAGCGCGTCGAAAAGGTTGAAGACGTCGTGAACATCGGCGACAGAGTAAAAGCGGAAGTCATCAAGGTTATGAAAGAGGGCGACAAGACCAAAATCGACCTTAAACTTCTGGAAATTTTGGATAAATAAGTTCAAAATTGCTTGACAATAAAATATAATATTGATATTATTAGTCCGCAAGTAGAAATTACCTTTCTCACCGACAGCAATCAGGCTCACCGGTTCTTACTAAAAAGTCAATCTTTTGTAAGGGTAGTTTCTGTTTGCGGAAACTACCTTTTTTTTGCATTATAATGCGCTTGGCGCAAGGAGGATAATTTTATAAAACCGGATAAATCCACGCAAATTAACGAGCAAATCCGCGATCCTGAAATCAGGGTTATCGGCTCAAACGGCGAGATGCTTGGCATTATGTCCAGCAGAAGCGCTCTTGAACTCGCAGCCGACCAAGGTCTTGACCTTGTGAAAATTTCACCGACTGCCGTTCCGCCCGTGTGCAAAATTATCGATTACGGAAAATATCTTTTCGACCAGAAAAAGCGCGAAAAAGAGGACAGCAAAAAACAAAGCGTTGTCGAACTTAAAGAAATTCAACTTTCGGCGACAATCGACGTCGGGGATATGAAAACGAAAGCCAACCAGACCGCAAAGTTTTTGTCAAAAGGCAACAAAATCAAAATCGCTTTGCGCTTAAAAGGCAGACAAATGCAACATTCCGACCTCGCTTTCGAAGTCGTTTCCGAATTCCTGCAAATGCTGGAAGAAGGCAGTTACAAGGTGGATAAACCCGCCAAACTCGAAGGACGTATCATCTCCACGACGATAAGTCCCGTCAACAACAAAAAGTAATAACTTTATATAATCATTGGAGGACAGAAATATGCCTAAACAAAAAACCAGAACTACTGTCGCCAAGCGTTTTACCGTTACCAAATCCGGTAAGGTTAAAAGCAGCAAAATGGGCAGAAGGCACATCTTAACAAAGAAAAGCACCAAAAGAAAGCGCAATTTGAGAAAAGGTTACTACCTTGAAGGACAAGTCGCCAACAACATCAAACGTCAATTGCCGTACTAAGTCGGAGGTATAGAATATGAGAATTAAAAGAGGCGTCAACGCCGTTAAAAAACGCAGAAAAATCTTGAAACAAGCCAAAGGCTACTGGGGCGGCAAGTCCAAACTTTACCGCGTAGCTCGCCAGGCTGTTATGAAATCGCAAAACTACGCTTACGTCGGACGTAAGGCCAAAAAACGCGATTTCCGCAAACTTTGGATTGCTCGTATCAATGCAGCCGCTCGTATGAACGATATGTCTTACAGCACGCTCATTCACGGTTTGAAAGTCGCAGGTATCGACCTTAACCGCAAGGTTCTTGCAGACATCGCCGTCAACGACGCGCCCGCTTTCACCGCTCTTTGCGAAAAAGCGAAAGCAGCATTGAACGCTTAATTAAAAACGAAAACGACCCCGCAGACGCGGGGTTATTTTTTTACCGAAAAAACGAATATTGTCGAAAAACGTCGTAAACGCACGCGAAGGTCTTGCATATAATAAATCGCTTGCTTACGCATTTTGAATATGATATACTGATTTTAATTGATAAATTAAGAAAAACAAGGGTATTTATGACAAAAATCGTACTTGATTGTTACGGCGGCGACAACGCCCCGGAAGAAATAGTAAAAGGCGCGCTTGACGCACTTGACCGAGACTCTGACCTTTCTCTCGTGCTTACGGGGAAGGAAGACGTTCTGAAAACGCTTGTCACGAGAAATTCCGATCGCATCGAAATCATCGACGCGCAAGACGTCGTTACGAACGACGACGTACCCACCGACGCAATCCGCAAAAAAACCGAAAGCAGTATGGTGAAAGCCTTTGACGCGCTGAAAAACCGTGACGATATCGGCGGCATCGTGTCGGCAGGCTCGACGGGCGCGTTGCTTACCGGCGCGTTTCTGAAAATCGGAAGAATCAAAGGGATATCCCGTCCCGCAATGGCGGCGTTGCTTCCGACGGTCGACGGCAATAACGAAGGCGTGGTGCTGTGCGATTGCGGCGCGAATGTCGATTGCAAGCCGCAAAACCTTTTGCATTTTGCGATTATGGCGGACGCGTATTACAAAATCACGACGGGAAAAAACGACGCAAGAGTCGCGCTTTTGTCAAACGGCACGGAAGACAAAAAAGGTTCGGAACTCAATCACGAGGCATTTTTGCTGCTTAAAGACAGCAAACTGAACTTTCTCGGCAATATGGAAGCGCGGGATATTATTTCCGGCAAATACGACGTCGTCGTTGCGGACGGCTTCAACGGAAATATTGCATTAAAAAGTCTGGAAGGCGCGGGACTTTCCATTTTCAAAATGCTGAAAGACAACATAAACGCCGGCGGACTCCGCGCGAAAATCGGCGCGCTTTTATTGAAACCCGCACTCAGAAAACTGAAACATACTATGGACGTCAACGAAAAGGGCGGCGCGGTATTTCTGGGCGCAAATAAAGTCGTTGTGAAAATCCACGGAAGCTCCAAGGCTCGCTCGGTTACGGTCGGGCTGTTGCAGGCTGCAAACCTTGCGCGGCGCGATATTACCGGCGCGATAAGGGACGCGCTTTCCGATTACGAGGTTGAAAATGCTTGAAAGTTTTTCGGAAGTCGAAGACATCATCGGATACAAATTTAAGGACAAAAACCTGTTAATTCGCGCTTTTACGCACAATAGCGGCGTAAAAAAGGGTACAAAACGTTCATATCAGAATCTTGAATTTTTGGGCGACAGCATACTTTCGTTCGTCATTGCCGAGGCGTTGATGAAACGACACCCGTCGTTTGACGAGGGACAACTCACCCGTATGCGCGCGGCAATCGTCAGCGAAAAACCCCTTGCCGAAACCATAAAAAAGACCGGACTTAACGAGTTTCTGATTATGGGCGAATCCGAGACGAAAATGGGCATAAACCGCAATTCGTCGGTGATGGGCGACTTGTTTGAGTCGATTGTCGGCAGCATATATCTGGACGGCGGTATCAAAAACGCAAAAAATTTCATTCTGAAATTTCTGGAACCGAAAATCAGGCTTAGCGAATGCAACAACAATAATTTTTACGATTATAAGTCGATGCTCAACGAGTTTGCGGGGAAACACTCGCTTGCCGTAAGATACGAAGACGCACTGAACGACGAAAGCGCGCTGCAAAAACAAAAGTTTGAATTTATCGTCTATATCGACGGCGAAGAAATGGGCAAAGGCGCGGGCGGCAGCAAAAAAGAAGCCCAGCAAATGGCGGCGAAAGTCGCGTACAAAAAATTGATAACGAATAAATAATTTAAGAGACTTAAATTACTTTTCAATCTCCTATATTTTGTGTTATAATAATCAGGTATCACAAGATATAGGAGATTTTTTGTGAGTTTTCAAAAAATGGAATTGCAGGGGTTCAAATCCTTTGCAGACAAGACGGAAATTACTTTTCAGGACGGTATCACCGTCATCGTCGGACCGAACGGCTGCGGCAAATCCAACGTTGCGGAAGCGGTAAAATGGGTTCTTGGCGATCAACGCCCCTCGGCGATGCGCGGAAAGTCGATGACCGACGTTATTTTTAAGGGCACGGAAGCGCGCCGTTCATTGTCGTACGCCGAAGTCAACTTGTATTTCGACAACAAAAACCGCATTTTCCCGATTGAGTCGGACGACGTGGTTTTAGGACGAAAAATTGACAGAAGCGGTGTCGGAGAATACTTTATCAACAAGCAGAAATGCCGCCTTAAAGACGTCATTACGCTTTTGCACGACACCGGTATAGGCCGCGAAGGTTACAGCATCGTCGGACAAGGTCGCGTCGCGCAGATTATTCAGGCGAAGCCCATCGACAGACGCAGCATCTTTGAAGAAGCCGCGGGCATTGCCAACTTCAAGGCGCAAAAGGACGAGACCGAAAGAAAGCTCGACCGCGCCAACGAAAGCCTTGCACGCGTAAAAGACATTTTGCACGAACTGGAACTTCGGCTTGAACCGCTGGCAAAGCAAGCCCGCGCGACCGAAAAGTACAACGCTCTTTATCAGGAACTTAAAGACGCCGAAATCAATTACTTTATTTATCGTTACGAAAACAACAAGTCCGTTGTCGACGCCATCACGGAAAAACTCCAAAAAATCATTCTGGACACCGTGAAGTTTGAACAGGAATATCAGGAAAACGAGACTAATTACGAGAAATATAAGGATATTATCGCAAAAATCGACGAAGAAATTTCGGTTCTGAACGCAGAACTTCTGAAACTTAACGTCGGGCTTGCGACTGCCGAGGGCGAAAGTAAGTTGTACGCAGAGCGTGCCTTGTCCGTCAGCAACGAAATCAAACGTCTGGAACAGGAAGAAGAAATTAAAAAGGAAGAACTTGACGGGAAGTCAAAGGAACTTGTCGATAAAGTCACCGAAAAGGAAGTGAAAACCGGCTCTCTTGAAAAGTTGGAGGCGGAACTCAAAGACGTTACCGAAAAGTACAACGCCGTCACCGAAAAACTCTCCGATGACGAGAGAGCAAGGGAGATCTCGCAAAGAAACCTTGTGCTTACTGCGGAAGAACTGGGAAATATCAAGGCGAACCTCGGAAAATACATCGCAGAACGCGATATGAGCGCGAAACGCCTTGAATTTTTGAAAGGCACGTTAAAGGATAAAAAGGCGTCGCTTGACGAAGAATACGTCGCAAATTCCGTGCTTGAAGGCAATATCACCGTCGCAAAAAACAAAATCGCGTCGCTGGATATGACACTTAACGAGGCAAACAACGCATACTTTGACAACGTCGAAACCCTCAAAAGTTTCAACGAAGACAAAAATAAATTCACAAACCGCATCACCGCGCTTGAAACAAAGCATATGCTTGCGGTGCAGGCGAAAGAAAGCTACGACAGTTTCGGCCGCGCGATTCAACTTCTTATGTCGGATATGAAGGTCAATCCGGAACTTAAAAGAAGGTCGCAGGGGCTTGTCGCGGAAATCATCAGGACGCCCGAGGGTATGGAAGTCGCAATGGACGTCGCTTTCGGCAACGGGCTACGTAACATCGTCACGAACGACGAAGAAGACGCAAAATATATCATCGACTTCTTAAAACGCAAGGGTTACGGACAGGTTACTTTCCAGCCCATCAACGTCATCAGGGGCAGAAAGCCCGACGCCGACCAGATGTGCGTGCTGAAAGAACACGGCGTCATAGGCTTTGCCGCCGACCTTATCGAATACGAAAGCAGGTTCGAAGGGGTTATCCGCGGCATGCTCGGGAACACGCTTGTCGTGAACAACCTTGACACCGCAATCGGCATTTCCAAGATGTATCGCTATACATTCAAGATAGTGACGCTTGACGGCGACTTTATCGCCGCGCACGGTGCGATCACGGGCGGCAGCAGGAAACCCGACGTTGCAAATATTTTGGCAAAAGACCGCGAAATCGCCGAAATTAAGGCGAATTTGGACAAAGCGCGCCGCGATTTTGACAATATCGTTCAAATGTGCAACGAGGCGGAACGCGAAAAAGTCCTTGCCGAAAAGACGATAAAAGACACCGAGGCGGAAATATCCGCGCTTAAAATTCAGCTTTCCGTCACCGAAGAAAAGTTTAACAAATCCAAAGAAAGCATTCAGTCGGCAGAAAGCGAAATCAAGGCGCAAGCCGATGAAATCCAAAGCCTTTCGGACATCGTCCGCGACACCGAAGAAAAGTTGAAACTTGCCGACAAAATGGAAAGCGACATCAAGGCTCAGCGCGAAAACGCCGACGCCGAAAACGCGCAGTCCAAATCCGTCACCGACGAAAACAAAAAGTTGCAGGCGGAACTTAACGACAAACTTATGTCGGTGCGCCTTGACGTGACGAAAACCAAGACCGATATCGACCAGACCGACCTTGATATTTCGCGACTCAAAAAGGAATGTCAGAGCATCAGCAACTTGCTTCTCGATATATCCGCGTCGCTCACGACCAACCGCGCAAGTCTGAAACAGATCGAAGACGCCGGCAAACGCAAGGCTATCAGCGAAGACGACAGAAGAAAAATCGAGGATATCGAAGGGAAACTCAACGCGTTCAAGGCGACGAAAGCGTCCACGAACGAGGAAATTTCCGTTATCGACGGCAAGCGCGATACGCTCAACAAAACGATTAACGACCTTAAAGAAAAACGCTTTAAGGAAGAAAACAGGTTGGAACAAACCAACAACGAAATCAAATATCTGCACGAGCATATCTGGGAAGAGTACGAGTTGACTTATCAGACCGCGCTTGAATTCAAGAACGAAGAATTTGAAATCAAGGACGCGCAACAGAATATCAGCCGCCTGAAAAAGTCGATTAACGCTTTGGGCGACGTCAACCCGCACGCAATCGAAGAATATAAAGAAGTGTCGGAACGCTTTGAAAACGAAAAGGCGCAATGCGAAGACATCGAAAAAGGCAAAGCCGACCTTATCAAAATCATCGAAGATCTGACGACCGAGATGACGACGAGATTCACCGACGCTTTCAACGAAATCAACGAAAACTTCAAAGAAACGTTCACGGCGTTGTTCGGCGGTGGCCGCGCGAAACTGGAAATCGTGGAAAATCCCAACGGAAATCCGCTGGAATCGGGCATTGAAATCTACGCGCAACCCCCGGGAAAACGCATGCTCAACATTTCGTCCTATTCGGGCGGCGAGCAAACGCTTATCGCAATCGCTATTTTGTTTGCGATTATCAAAATGCGTCCGATGCCGTTCTGCGTGCTGGACGAAATCGACACCGCTTTGGACGACGCGAACGCAGGATTGCTTGCAAAGTATCTGAAACATTTTTCGGAACGCACGCAATTCATCATCATTTCGCACAGAAAACCGACGATGGAAATCGCGGACAACATTTTCGGCGTATCCATGGAAGAGCGCGGCGTATCGACGCTTTTGTCGGTCAACTTGTCCGAAGCGTTGAAGTACGCAACGAAGGAGAACTGATAATATGGGATTTTTCAGCAAACTTAAAGAAGGTCTTAAAAAGACGAAAGACAATATCGGCAAAAAGATTTTCGCGGCGTTTTCGGGACGCGCTCTCGACGACGACTTTTACGAGGAACTTGAAGAAGCGATGCTCACCGCCGATATGGGCGTGACCGCAACCGAACAGATTCTTGACGAATTCAAGGACGAGGTCTATCGCGAAAAAATCACCGATACCGAAAAGGCGAAAAATCTTTTGAAACGTATCATGGTCGACAGCATCAGTTACGACATTCCCGACTATGACTATCCTTTGGTTATCTTGCTTGCAGGCGTGAACGGCGTCGGAAAAACGACGGCAATCGGCAAACTTGCAAACTATTTCAAATCAATCGGGAAAAGCGTCGTTGTGGCTGCTGCGGACACGTTCAGGGCGGCGGCGTCCGATCAACTCGAAGTATGGGCGGATCGCGCGAACGTCAGAATTATCAAACATAAGGAAGGCAGCGATCCAGCAAGCGTTGTGTTTGACGCGATTTCGTCGGCAAAAGCCAGGGGCGACGACGTTATTCTCGTGGATACCGCAGGACGTCTTCACAACAAGAAAAACCTTATGGACGAACTCAAAAAAATCCACAAGGTCATCATCAGGGAACTGTCGAACGCCGATTATCGTAGCTATATCGTGCTTGACGCGACGACGGGACAAAACGCATTGTCGCAGGTCGAGATTTTCTCGGAAGCAATCGACATCGACGGCATAATCTTAACAAAACTCGACGGCACGGCAAAGGGCGGCGTGGTTATGGCGATTTCCGCGGAACAGGAAATTCCCGTGGTATTCGTCGGCGTCGGAGAAAAAATCGACGACCTACTTCCGTTTAATCCCGAAGAATTTGTCGACGCTATTTTTGAAAACTGACGATAAACGATTGACAATATAATTATATTTGATATAATGACTGTAAAGGTAAAAGCCTTTACAGTTGTTTTTTATGATTGATATCGACGAAAAACTTAACGTCAGCGAACTACTGAGGGTTTACGGCGCACTGCTTACGTCGCATCAGGCGGAGATTATGCGCCAGTATTACGACTGCGACATTTCATTGTTTGAAATCGCGTCCGACCTTGACGTTTCGCGACAGGCTGTAAGAGACGTGCTTGTGAGAAGCGTGAAAACGCTGAAAGACGTCGACAAAAAACTTCGCCTTATCGAAAGGTCTTCCTGCATTCTGGACGCGATAAACGCGGCAAAGGAAGACGCGAAGAAGGGAAACGTCGACGCTACGATTGAGCGTCTTGACGACGCCGTCGCGCTTTTGGAGGAGTAATATGGCATTTGACAGTTTGTCGGAAAAACTGAATCACGTTTTTTCGAAAATGCGTGAAAAAGGCAAATTGACCGACCTTGAAATCAAGCAAGCAATGCGCGAAATCCGAATCGCGCTGCTTGAAGCGGACGTAAACTTTCAGGTCGTAAGGGATTTTATCAACAGAGTGTCCGAAAAAGCCTCGGGCGAAGATATCCTGAAAGGTCTTAACAGCACGCAACAAGTTATAAAAATCGTCAATGACGAACTTATCGCGCTTATGGGCAGTACGCACAGCAAACTTGCGGTGGCGGACAGACCCCCGACAATCATTATGATGTGCGGTCTTCAAGGCGCGGGCAAAACCACAATGTGCGGAAAACTTGCGGGGATGCTGAAAAAACAAAACAAAAAAGTCATGCTTGCGGCGTGCGACGTATATCGTCCCGCGGCAATAAAACAGTTGCAGGTCGTCGGCGGGAAAGTCAACGTTCCCGTTTTCGAAGAAGGGCAAATCAACCCCGTAAAGATTGCGAAAGACGCTTTGGACGAGGCGAAAAGGCAAGGCGCTGACGTTCTCATCGTCGACACGGCTGGACGACTTCATATCGACGAACAGTTGATGGAAGAACTGCAAAAAATTAAAGCGGAAGTAAAGCCTGACGAAATTCTTCTTGTCGTCGACAGCATGACGGGACAAGACGCCGTCAACGTTGCGGAAACTTTCAACCAAAAACTCGACATCACGGGCGTCATCATCACGAAACTCGACGGCGATACCCGCGGCGGCGCGGCGCTTTCGATAAAAGCGGTGACGGGCAAACCCATAAAATTCGTCGGCAGCGGCGAAAAGATGGAAGATATCGAGCCGTTCTATCCCGACCGTATGGCAAGCCGAATCCTTGGCATGGGCGACGTTCTGACGCTTATCGAAAAGGCGCAGGAAGCGTTTTCGGAAGAAGAAGCGTTGAAACTTCAAAAAAAGATGAAGACCAACTCTTTCACTCTGCAAGATTACCTGAATCAGCTTGAAAGCGTGAAAAAGATGGGTGGCATCGGGAAACTTATGTCGATGGTGCCGGGGCTTGGCGGAAAGGTCAACGAAGACGATATCGACGAAAGCAAAATCATTAAAACGAAAGCGATTATCCTTTCGATGACGCCGGAAGAACGCAACAATCCTGACATTATCAAGGCGTCCAGGCGAAAAAGAATCGCGGCGGGCAGCGGAACTTCCATTCAGGACGTGAACCAACTGTTGAAGCAATTCGACATGAGCAAGGAAATGATGCGTCGCGTTTCGAAAAACGGCATGCGCGGCATGAAATTCCCGTTTTAACATCGGATAATATCAAAAGTATTATATAAAACATCAAAATTTATAACAATTTACATTGGAGGATTTAACAATGGCTGTAAAAATCAGATTAACCAGAATGGGCGCAAAGAAAGCACCTTTTTATCGCATCGTCGCTACCGACAGCAGAAAAGCACGTGACGGAATGTATATCGAACAAATCGGTTACTATGATCCGACGAAAGAACCCGCTCTCGTAAACATCGACGCCGAAATCGCGAAAAAATGGCTCAACAACGGCGCGCAACCCACTGAAACCGTTCGCAACCTGTTCAAGGCAAACGGCATCATCGAAAAGTAATATACTTATACTATGAAAGATTTGGTGAAATATATCGTCGATACGCTGACCGGCGACGCTGACGTCACGGTCGAGTATGCCGATGACAAGCCCACCGAAATTGTTATTTCCGCATCGAAAGACGATATCGGAAAGGTAATCGGAAAACAAGGACGTATTGCAAAGTCAATTCGCACGATTGTGAAAGCAGCGTCCGGCAAGCAAGGCAAACACAAGTTTTACACCGTTTCCATCGTCGAGAAAGACGGCGATAACGATAACGAAACGGAAGATAAAGCGCAGGAATAATCAATGTTGATTATCGGAAAAATCGTAAAAGCACAGGGCATTAAAGGCGAGGTAAAAATCATACCCATCACCGACGATGTCCTGCGTTTTAATAAGTTGAAAAAAGCAACCGTCAAAGGTCAGGAAATGACGGTTGAATCTTCGCGCGTGCAAAACGATTGCGCGTACGTGAAGTTCAAGGGCGTGGATACGAGAAACGACGCGGAACTTTTGCAAAACGAATACGTGTCTGTCGCGCGTGAAGATGCCGTGAAACTTCCCGAAAACACCTGGTTTATCGTGGATATTCTCGGCTCAAAGGTTTTTGTGGACGATAAAGAAATCGGCACGCTCACCGACGTTATGCAAAACGCCGCCGTCGACGTTTACGTCGTGTCCGACGGCAAAAACGAAACGATGTTTCCCGCACTGAAAGACCTGATCAAAAACGTCGATATCGACAAAAAAACCATAACTTTGGACGGAAAACGATTCAAGGAGGTCGCAGTTGAACAAGTATGACGTCGTCACGCTGTTTCCCGAAGTTTTTTCGGCACTCGACAGCGGCATTCTGAAAAAAGCAATCGACAATAACCTTTTCAGGGTAAATCTGACGCAAATCCGCGATTTTTCAAAGGATAAGCATCACAAAACCGACGATTACAGTTTCGGCGGGGGCGCGGGTATGATTATGACGCCGCAGCCCGTGCACGACGCAATCCAAAGCGTCGATCCTTTGCACAAGGCGAAACGTATTTATATGTCGCCGCGCGGCGTGCCGCTTACCCAAAAACTCGTTGAGAAATTGTCGAAGGAAGAACATATCGTCATTCTTTGCGGAAGTTACGAGGGCGTCGATCAACGTGTTATCGACCTCGATATCGACATGGAAATTTCAATCGGCGACTACGTTCTCACAAGCGGGGAATTGCCCGCGCTTGTGCTTATCAACGCCGTCGTAAGGTACATTCCCGGGGTGTTGGGAAGTTCCGAATCCACGACGGAAGAAAGTTTTTCCGAAAATCTTCTGGAATATCCGCAGTACACCCGCCCGCAAAACTTCATGGGGATGGAAGTCCCCGAGGTTCTGACGTCCGGCGACCACGAAAAAGTAAGAAAATGGCGCTACGAACAGGCGCTTGAAATCACAAAACGGGTTCGTCCCGATTTATTGACGAAAAACGATGCAGATTAACTGGTTCCCGGGGCACATGACGAAAGCCATGCGCCTTATCGAAGAGAATATCAAAATCGTCGACGCGGTCATTTACGTTTTGGACAGCCGCGCGGTTTCGGCGTGCATAAATCCGTCGTTTTCGGACGTTATCAAAAACAAACCCATCGTGTACGTCCTGAACAAAGCCGACCTTGTCGAAGAATCCGACCTTAAAAAATGGTGCGCGTACTTTGACGAAAAAGGCTTTGCCTACGTCACAAGCAACAGCGCGAACGGGAAAGACAACGCAAAAATTCTGAAAAAGTTGTTGTGCGTGTTAGACGACAAAATCAAACGTTATCGCGAAAAGGGCGTGAACACCCCCGTGAGAGCGATGGTCATCGGTATTCCGAACAGCGGGAAATCGACGCTTATCAACAGTCTTTGCGGCGGCAAACGCACGATAACGGGCGACCGTCCCGGCGTCACGAAAGCAAAGCAATGGCTGAGCGTGCAAAAGGGCGTCGATATGCTGGATACGCCGGGCACTCTGTGGCCGAAACTCGACGACCAGAACGCCGCAATGCATCTTGCGTTCATCGGCAGCATCAAAGACGACGTGCTGGACATTAACGAAGTGGCGATAAATCTTATCGATTTTTTGAAAACGAATAAAAGCGGCGCATTGACGGAAAGATACAAAATTTCTTCCGAAAACGCCGAAAATATACAAATTTTTGAAGAAATTGCGGTTAAACGCGGTTTCGTTTTGCGCGGCGGCGATTACGATTACGAACGTACGGCGCGCGCGATTATCGACGACTTCCGAAAACAAAAATTCGGAAAAGTCATGTTGGAGTATCCCGTATGAACGAAAGACAATTAGTGACGGTAACGGAGTTTTGCACCGTCATAAAAAGGATTTTTCAGGCGGAAGAAATGCTGAAAAACATCGCGATTGTCGGCGAGATTTCCGGCTTTCGCGCGTCGGGCGCGCACTCGTACTTTTCCTTGAAAGACAGCGGCGCGATACTCCCTTGCAGTTGTTTCAATTACAAAAAAACCTACGTGCCGAAAGAAGGCGAAAAAGTCATCGTCATAGGTTCCCCCGATTATTACGTTCAGGGCGGCAGGTTTTCGTTTATCGTAAGTCAGATCGAGCCGCAGGGCATCGGGCTTTTGTATCAGAAAATCGAGGAGTTGAAAAAGAAACTCGCAGACGAGGGTATATTTGACGCCGCGCATAAAAAACCCATTCCGAAATTTCCGAAAAACGTTATCGTCGTCACAAGCAAATCGGGCGCGGTCATCCGCGATATTTGCAGGACGATAAGAAAATACAACGACAATATCGACATCGTTGTAAAAGACGTGAAAGTTCAGGGCGAGTTTGCCGCGCGGGAAATTACGTCCGCGCTTTACGCCGTCGATAAACTTGGCTACGATTGTTGCATACTTGCGCGCGGTGGCGGCAGCCTTGAAGATCTTATGCCGTTTTACGACGAAAAGGTCGTGCGCGCGGTTTACGATATGAAAACGCCGATTATTTCCGCAATCGGACACGAAACCGACTTTTCGCTTTGCGATTTTGCAGCCGACGCAAGAAGCGCGACTCCGACAGCCGCGGCGGAACTTATCGCATACGACGTGCGGGAATACAAAAAGAACGTTTTCGACTTTTTGTCGCGCGGAAAATTTGCGACGGTAAAACACCTTGAAAACGCCGAAAATCGCACGAAACTTTTGGCGCAGAAGGTCGGCAGCGGCATGGAAAAACTGTATCGCGACGATTTTGCAAGGCTTAAACTTTTGCTCAATCGCATGAAAAACGCCGGAAACACGATTATCAAAACCAAAGAATACCAGATAAACAAATCCATAAACTCGCTTGACAACCTTAATCCGACAAGAATATTAAAAAGCGGATATTTCAGGGTTTACAGCGATAATTTACCCGTTTTAAGCGTCGAAAACGTGAAAACGGGCGACGATATTTCATTAAAAGGCGCGGACGGACGAATTTTTGCGACCGTTACCGGCGTCGAGAAGGAGAACGTATGAATTTTGAAACCGCATACTCGAAACTTGAAGAAATCGTGAAAAAATTGGAAGGTCAGAACGTAAGCCTGGAAGAAAGCATCGCGCTTTTCAACAGCGGCATCGAACTTTCAAAGGAATGTCTGAAATTTCTGAACGAATCGAAAGGGAAAATCCAGCTTCTGACCGACGAACTTAACAATCTTTGCGAGGAATTTAAGCCCGAATAATCATATTACGTCGTCCGTCGTCATAATTACTTTTGTGGAAAAGCATGGCGACGACAACAAAGTACGACTTCTGAAACGAAAAGGGCGCGTCAAAAACTCGCACTGGGCGTTGAAAGCGACGCTTATTACGTTTTTTACGTCGGCTTTTTTCAGTTTTGTCGCCGAATCGACGGAGTCGAACGGGAATCTTATCGTAATTATTGTGCTGTTATTGTTCCTGATTGTCGGCAACGTCGTTTTTGACGGAATCGGAATTGCCGCCGCGACCGCCGACGAAACGGAAGTAAAACGCCTTTCAAAACACTGCGGACGAAGCGGGAAAATCGCGATATACATTGTCGAAAACGCGGATATCGTGTCGAACGTCTGCAACGACGTGATCGGCGATATCTTCGGAATATTGTCGGGCGCATGCACCGTCGTGATCACGGCAAGCGTAACGAAAGGGCTTGATACGGTAACGGGAAAACTCGTTGCGGTGGCGGTCAGCGCGATAATTTCGGCGATAATCGTCGGCGGAAAAGCCGCTCTCAAAAACCTGTCGATTACGAAATCTACGGAACTCGTCATTATGTTTTCAAAGGTGCTTTCGGAACTTTTGCCCGAAAAACGAAAGAAAAAAAGAAACGAAAATCCGCGCAAAAAATAAGGATACGACAATGCGCCTTGATTTATTTATTTTACAAAAATTCAACTTAAAATCACGAAGTTTTGCCGAAAATCTGATAAAAAAGGGCAAAGTCAACATAAATAATGTAACGCAGAAAAAGCCGTCGTACGACGTTTCGGACGACGACGATGTCGAAGTTTTTCAAAACGACGAGTTTGAAAGCCTTGGCGGAGATAAACTTCAAAAGGCGATAGCGGAGTTTAATATCGACGTTGAAAATCTGGAATGCGTCGATATCGGCGCGTCGAACGGCGGGTTCACCGACTGTATGCTGAAACACGGCGCGAAAGTCGTTTATGCCGTCGACGTGGGACAAACCCAGCTGAACGAAAACCTTTTGAAAAACAAAAAAGTCGTCGTGAAAGACTTTTTGAACGCAAGGGATATTACGATTTCCGACGTAAACGGCAAAAAGGATTTTCTGACAATCGACGTAAGTTTCATTTCCTTGAAACTCGTGATTCCCGCTTGTTTCAATCTGTTGAAAGACGACGGACAGGCTGTCGTTCTGGTGAAGCCGCAATTCGAAGTAGGGAAAAAACTCGGAAAAAGCGGAATCGTCGTAAATCCCGTCGACAGAATGAAAGTCGTAAACGATATTCTGAATTTCGCGCGGGAACTCGGTTTTTCGGCAGAAGGAATAACGACCGTCCCCGACAACTTCAAAAACAAAAACGTCGAATATCTTCTTTATTTCAAAAAAACCGCATTTGTATCGCGCCCCGTTAAAAGCGTCGATTTAAGTTTCATAAAAAACTTATAATAATTGCATAAACGAATAGACTTTTTTGTTTTTATTCCGTATAATGGATATTACTTAAAGAAGGTTTAGGGTTTATGCATTTTATCATTTATTCGGGGTTTGACCGCGACGCCGATATTTCCGTCGTAAAACAAATCCAAAAAATTCTCGATAACAAAAAAGCAACGTATTCGCTTGCGTCCTATCGCGAAAGCGGATTTGTCGGCATGTCGTACAACAAGTTTTCGGACGTTGTAAGCGACGCGGACGTCGTCATCGTCGTGGGCGGGGACGGCACGGTTTTGCGCGCGGCGGAAGGGATTACCGAAGCGGGGCTCGAAACGCCGATTTTTGCCGTAAACCGCGGACAGTGCGGTTTTCTTGCCGATACCGAACCCGAAGACTTTGACAAAGAAATCGACAAAGTGCTTTCAGGCGGGTACGAACTTGAAAAACGAACCGCTCTGGAAGTAGCCTACGGCGGCAAAACGTATTACGCATTGAACGAAGTCATCGTATATAAAAAGGATATCACCCGTCCCGTCGAAATCGAGGTGTTCATAGGGCGCGACACGATTCTGGGTGCGGCGAAAGCGGACGGCGTATGTCTTGCGACTCCGACAGGCTCGACGGCATATTCGATGTCCGCAGGCGGCTCGATACTGTCGCCCGACGTGCATGCGGTGTCGCTTTGTATGATTTGCGCGCACACTCTTATGAACAAACCGCTTGTTTTGTCGGACGAACATACGTTTTCGATAAGGCTTGCGAAAAACAGTCTGGACGGACTTCTGATGGTTGACGGCGACGTAAAACAGGAAGTTTCGGGCGATACGGCTGTCATCGTGAAAAAAGCCGACCTTACGGTGAATTTTATCAAAGCGCGTCATCACGACTTTTATGAAAGGCTCGTTTCAAAGCTCGCGCACTGGGCTACCCCCACTGACGACCTTCACAACGACGTCGAATAACGAATCGGAGAAATATTATGGCAAGAACAGGAAGACAACTTAAACTTATCGAAATCATCAATAAAAACGAAATCGAAACGCAGGAAGCCCTTGCGGAAGCGTTGAGAAACGAAGGTTATCTCGTCACGCAGGCAACCGTTTCGCGCGATATAAAGGATTTGGGACTCATCAAAGTCATGACTCCCAACAAGACCTATAAGTACGCTCAGCCCGCGTCGACCGAGCAGAAAAGTTCCGGCAAAATGCTCAACCTTTTCAGGGAATGCGTCATTTCCATCGACTATGCCGGACACCTTATCGTGATTAAAACCGTGTCGGGCGGCGCAAACTCGGCGGCGACTCTTGTCGATAAACTCAATTTCCCGGAAGTTATGGGCTGCGTTGCGGGCGACGACACGATTCTTGTCGTTATCAAAGACCAGCAAAAAATCGTCCCTATCGTCGAAAAATTGAAATCGTTGCTTGACTGAAAATGATTGAATCGTTGCATATTCAAAACATTGCTCTTATTGAGGATTTAACGCTGAATCTTGAAAAGGGGTTGAATATTTTAAGCGGCGAAACGGGCGCCGGCAAGTCGATAATCATCGACTCGCTTAACTTTGTTCTGGGCGAGCGCGCTGACAAGACTCTTATACGAAACGGCGCAGAAAGGGCGGAAGTGTCCGCAGTGTTTTCGTCGGTGTCGGAAGACGTCGAAAAGTCCCTTGAAGACCTTGGGATTACGCCCGACGACGTGCTGATTTTGAAACGCGCGATGACGAAAGACAAAAACGAGTGCAGGATAAACGGCGCGCAGGTTACGCTCGGAATGCTGAAAAGTATCGGCGAAAAACTTGTCGATATTCACGGTCAGCATGAGCATCAGTCGCTTTTGAAAGTTTCGACTCACGTTCATCTTCTGGACGCTTTTGGTGGCGAAAAGATTGAAAAATCCAAGAAAAAATTGCAAAAAACGTATAATTCGTACAAAGAATTGTGCAACGAGTTTGAAAATATCGGCGACGCCGCAACCCGCGAAAGAAAACTTGACGTGCTTAATTATCAGATTACGGAGCTGAAAGAGGCGGAACTTCAAGAAGGCGAAGAAGAAAAACTTCTTTCAGACAGAAAGAAATTCAGAAACGCCGAAAAAATCCTGAACGCCGCAAAGGACGCAAATCAACTCCTTAACGGCGGCTCGGACTTTTCGGTTGTCGGTGCGGTGAATAAGGCGATAAACCTTTTGAACGTCGCGGGGGCATTCGACGAAAATCTTTTGAAAATCGCAGAAAGGCTCGAAAGCGCGAAAATCGACGTGAAAGACGTCGCGGACGAACTTGAAAGTTGCCTTGACGACTTGTCATTTGACGATTATTCCTTGGAAAAAGTCGAAAAACGCCTTGAAAAAGTAAGGCAGGTCGTGAGAAAATACGGCGGCACGGTGGAAGCCGCGAACGAGTTTTTGAAAAATGCCGAGGAAGAATACGACTTTTTAATCAATGCGGACGCGCGCGCGACAAAACTTGAAAAGGAAATCGAAAAAACTCGTGCGGAACTTTTAAGCGACGCCGAAGAACTGAGCGCGTTAAGACGAAAATACGCATCGAGTTTTGAGGACGAAATCAATAAACAACTGAAAGAACTCGGTATGCCGTCGGCAAAATTCAACGTAAGTTTTGACGAAAACGCAGGGAAAACCGCAGACGACGTCACGTCAAACGGGTTCGACAAGGTGGAATTTTTAATTTCCGCAAACAAGGGCGAGCCCTTAAAACCTTTGCAAAAAATCATATCGGGCGGCGAGATGTCAAGGTTTATGCTGGCTCTTAAAAACATTACGGCGCGCCTTGACGGCATCGACACGATGGTTTTTGACGAAATCGACACCGGTATCAGCGGATACATCGCGCAGGTCGTTGCCGAAAAACTGTACAACATAAGCGTGTCGCGGCAGGTCATTGCGGTAACGCACCTTCCGCAGCTTGCGTCGATGGCGGACAATCATTACAAAATCGAGAAAAAAGAAACCGCCGACAAGACGATCACGAACGTTAAAAAGTTGGACGAAGAAGGGGAACTTCAAGAAATCGCAAGGCTTATCGGCGGCAGCACGTACAGCGAGCACGCATTGCCGCACGCGGTTGAAATGAAGAAACACGCAGACGCCTATAAAAACGCGAAATGACATTATTTTACTGTGAAATAGCGCGTTTTTCAGAATAGTTTTCAATGTTTTACTGACAATAATCGGGTATGAAGAAGATTTGTACCCGATTTTTTATTATCCTTATTCTTGCGTTTCTGAGCGTAAATTCGTTGGGCGCGGTTATGCCGACAAAGCCCGTTGACACGTCGACGGAAGTGTATCTCGGCGGTCGGCCGCTCGGCATCGAAATCGGCGCGGACGGCGTAATAGTCACGGGAATATCGAAGGTCGAAACCGCAAACGGCGCGGAATTTCCGATGAAAGACAGCGGCGTCAGAAGCGGCGACGTGCTGACGAAAATCGCGGGAAAAAGCGTCGTAAAGCCCGAAGATATTTCGACAATCGTGAATAAACTTCCGTCCGCCGACGTTATCCTTACGTTTTTAAGGGACGGGAAACCTTTTGAAGTCCGCGCGAAATTTGTCGTCGATAAAAACGGCGAAAGAAGATTCGGCGTGAACGTCCGCGACAAAATCACGGGAATCGGCACGCTGACCTACGTTACGACAAACGGAAAATTCGGCGCGCTCGGGCATCATATCGCCGATTCCGAAACGGGAATAATTTCCGCGCTCACAAGCGGCAGCATTTTCGACGCATATATCGACGGCGTGAAAAAATCAATGCCCGATAAGGCGGGCGAACTTATCGGCTCGTTTTCAAGGTCGGATTCCGTAGGCAGAATCAAGAAGAACAACGAATTCGGGATTTTCGGCGAATATACGAAAGCCGAAAACAACTTTCAGAAAATCAAAACCGCAAATATCGACGAAATCAAACCCGGGAAAGCCTACGTCTATACGACTATTTCGGGCTCGAAACCCGAATATTACGAAATCGACATCGTAAAGGCGGAGCGGCAAAGTAAGCCCGACGTGAAGTCGATGGTAATTTCGATTACCGACAAGCGTCTTATTAATAAAACCGGCGGCATCGTGCAGGGCATGAGCGGAAGCCCCATAATTCAGAACGGGAAACTTGTCGGGGCTGTCACGCACGTTTACGTCGGCGAGCCTACGATGGGATTTGCTGTGTTTATCGGGTGGATGTTGCAAAATTAGATTTTATTTAACAATTTATCCAACGCTTTTCAAGGTAATCGGACTTATGGTAATCGTATGCAAAAAACCATTTCCGATTATCTTTTGTCATTGGGGTTTATTCCGAACAAATGCGGGTACCGCTACGTTTTCGACCTGATCTATCTTGCGACGAGTGGCAAAGAAATATTGCCTCTTAAATACGTCGGCTATGCCGAAATCGCAAAAAAATACAAAAAAACCGTCGATACCGTTGAAAAAGACGTGCAAAACGCAATATCCGCCGCGTGGCTTAAAGGGGACGTCGACGCGCTTTACAACGAATTCGGCGAAACCATTGATATGAAAAAGGGGAAGCCGGGCAACAAACAGTTTATTATGACCGCGGCGGCGTCGATCATGACAAAGAATAAAAATTGAACTCACCGCATAGTCTTTTTAACGTGAATTACAAAAAGCACGGTATTTCGTTTTTAATCGCGGATTTTTTCAGGTCGTCGAAGACGCAGATATTTTTTTCGTGTCTGCTGTACGTTTTCGGTCTGATACTTGCCGTCGTATTTTACGACTCGCCCGAAACGGATAAAGTCGTCGATACGGGGCGCATAATCGGGAAAACCATTCTGATAATTTTACCGTGCTATATCGTCGCGATGTTTTCGACTTTTTTCAAATACGTCGTGCTGTTGTTTTTTGCGGGTTTTTTGTATCTCGGATTTATGTCGGGACGAATCGTAAAAGACCTGTATGCGGTTGTCGCGTTTTCGGGAATCGTGCAGTTTGTCGTCGTGTATATCCCGATGTTTTTAGTGACGATATTGCTTTTGAACGTTTTGATAAATCAACTTTCGCCGTACGTTTCGTTTTCGGCAAACTGTGTTAAAAGTACAAATTCAAAGGAAAATATTTTGACAATAATTAAGTGCGTTTTGATTGTTTTCACAATAAATATCGTTATTTTCACGCTTTGGTTTCTGATTTTTGCAAAAATATTCAGGCTTGTCGCGTTTTAAGGAATAAAAATTTAAGGATTGCCTACGCTATACGCGAGGTGAAATATGAAAAGAAAAATCCTTAAAATGCTTACCGCGTTTTCGTTTGCCGCCGTTTTAACTACGTCGTTTTCGGCGGTCGGTGTTGCAAACGCAAAAAACGAACAAAGCGACGAAATAAGTTGCGCCGCAAAGTCCGCATACGTTCTGGACTTTGACACGGGCACGGTCGTTTACGCAAAAAACGAAAAAGAAAAACTGCCCATCGCAAGTATGACGAAAATAATGACGGCGTCGATTATACTGGACGACGTTAAGGCGGGAAAACTCAACCTTTCAGACGAAATTATCGTGTCCGAAAAAGCCGCGGGAATGGGCGGTAGTCAGGTTTTTCTGGACGCAAACAGCACGCACACGATAAAAAATTTGTTGAAAGCGGTCGTTATTGCTTCCGCAAACGACGCGGCGGTGGCACTATCTGAGGCGGCGTCGGGGAGCGAAGAAGCCTTTGTTAAGCGCATGAACGACAAGGCGGAAAAACTCGGACTTTCAAACACGAATTTCGTGAACGCGACGGGATTGCCCGCGCTTAACGCATATTCGTCGGCAAAAGACGTGTCGTATATGCTGAAAAATCTTTTGTCGCACAACGAATATTTCGAGTTTTCAAAAATCTGGCTGGAAGACTACGTTCACCCCGACGGGCGCAAAACCACAATGACGAATACGAATAAACTCGTGAAGTTTTATCAGGGCTGCGACGGCGGCAAGACGGGTTATACGACCGAGGCGTTGTTCTGTTTGTCCGCAACCGCAAAGCGCGGCGACACGAGAATTATCGCAACCGTCATCGGCGAGCAAAACGGAAAACAGCGTTTCAAGGACGTCAGCGATTTGTTCAATTATTCCTTTAAGGCGTATGAAAACGAAGTCGTCGTACGTAAGGGCGAAAATATCGGCAAAACCGTAAAGGTCGAAAAAGGCAAGCAATCGGAAGTCGAAGTGTATGCTGACGAAAACGTGTCGGTTTTCAAAAAGCGCGCGGGCGACGATAACGTCGAAATCGTTTACGAACTTTCAGACAGCGTAAAAGCCCCCGTAAAACGCGGCGACGTCGTTGGAAACGCCAAAATCGTGAAGAACGGAGTCGTCATAAAAACCGTAGAACTCAAAGCCGCGGACAACGTCGACAAGGAAAACTTCTTCGACGCGATACGACGTATCCTTTCAAATTGGTAAAAAAACCTTTATATAAGCCTTCTTCCCGTGTTGTGAAGAAGGTTTTTTATTGACTTTATACTTAATTTTAAGTTATAATATGTACAATATATTGTGTCGTTGAACGACAATAACACAATAGGTATTAAAAATATGATTTTCAGCATCTTAACTTCGTCGAACTCGGCGCGGGACAAATTCATACTTATCGTAGCATACGCGCTTGCGGCAATGTTCGCAATCGTGATTCACGAGTACTCGCATGCCCGCGTTGCCGTCAAATGCGGCGACCTAACCCCGAAACTTGCGGGCAGGCTCACGCTCAATCCGATGGCGCACTTCGACGTGTTCGGTCTTGTATTGTTTTTCCTTATCGGATTCGGCTGGGCAAAGCCGGTGCCCATAAACCCCGATAATTTCGGACACAAAAAACGCGACACGATATTCACGTCGCTTGCGGGGATTTTTGCAAATCTGCTGACCGCCGCCGTGTTTTTTGGCGTTTTGTGTCTTATCAACCTTATCCCGGAGGACGCCGTTTACGCGTCGGTTTTCGGCGAGGTTTTGTATTTTCTCGTCGCGTATTTCCTGATATACGGGATAATTCTCAACTGCTCGCTGATGCTTTTCAACATACTTCCCGTTTTCCCGCTTGACGGTTTCCGCGTGGTGGAAGCGCTTGCGGGTCCCACAAACAAATACGTGAAGTTCATGTACAGATACGGCAGTTGGCCGCTTATCGTCGTGCTTATTGCGATATCGTTCATTCCCGACAAGTACAATATGTTCAGCCTGTTTCTGAACGCGATTTACAATCTTATATTCAAAGTTTTGGGATCATTCTGATGGATATTAAAAAGTTTTCGAAAAAGGACGAAGAATATTTTAAGAAAATCGACGGAAAAACGGTTGCCGTCGAAAACGTCCTTATGGGCGACGACGAGGATATTTACGATAAGAAGAAGTACCGCTACGACCTGAGTATTTACGACGGACCGCTGGATCTTTTATTATATCTCGTCAGGCGCAACAAAATCGAAATCGAAGACATTTTCGTCAGCGACATCACGCAGCAGTACCTTGACATAATCGGACCTATCGAAGACTGGACGGAAGAGGAAATCGAGTACGCCGGCGAGTTTATCACAATGGCTGCCGAACTTATCGAAATCAAGTCGAAACTGCTTATCCCCACGGAAAACGTCGACGAAACTCCCGACGACCTGCCGGAGCGCGACCTGTACCGCCGCCTCGAAGAACTGAAAATGTTCAAAATGCAGGCGGAAAAACTGCAAGGGCTGGAAACCATAAATCGCTTTTTCAGGGAACCCGTGTTTTCGGAAGACGATTATCGTCTTGCAATCAAAGACTTTGACCTTGACAAACTCATCGACGCTTACGCAAAAATGACGTACCGCGCCGTCCAGCAGGAATTAAGACTTGAACCGAAGACCATTCAGAAAGAAAGGTTTTCCATTGACAACCGCATGCACCATATCTGCGAGGTGTTAATCGAACAAAAAAAGACGTCGTATTTCAGCCTTATCGAAAAGGACTTTAACAAAATCGACGCGATAAATACCTTCCTTGCCACGCTGGAACTCATGAAAAAACAACAAATTTCCGCGCATCAGGAAGAAAAATTCAAAGATATCGAAATCACCGTCAAGGAAGGCGTCGAAACGCCGCTTGTAAATTCGGAGGAAAAATTAGATGGACAATATTAAGGAAACAATCGAAGCGTTGATTTTCGCCTCGGGCGAGCCCGTTTCCAAAAAGGATATTATCGAACGTATCCCGAGCCTTACCACGCGTGAACTTAATAAAATCGTCGAGGAACTGAAAGTCAAGTACGGCGGCGACAGCGGCATAGTTCTTGCAAGTTTCAACGACAAACTGCAATTCACGTCAAATCCGCGCTACGGCGACACGCTTGTCGAAGTGCTGACGCCCATCCGCGAAAAGGCTTTGTCGCAAAGCTTGTTGGAAGTTTTGTCGATAATCGCATACAAGCAGCCCGTTACCCGTCAGGAAATCGAAGATATTAAGGGCGGCAAAGACCCCGATTACGCTTTGAGCGTTCTGATGAAAGTCAATCTTATCGAGGTCAAGGGCAGAAAAGACGCCGTCGGACGCCCGTTCCTTTTCGGCACGACCGACGAGTTTTTAAGGAAATTCCAGCTGGAAGACCTCGGAAACCTGCCCGATTACAACGAAGTGCTTGACAGAATCTCGATTTTGGACAAAAACTTCCGCGACACCGCTCGCGACGGGCTGTATTTTGAAAAGGAACTCAACGTCGATCAGCCCGACTTTATCGAAGTGGGCGGCGCAGTGCCGGAGTTTTCGGCAAAAGATATCGCCGCGGACGAGACGCAAATCGAGCCCGAAAACAACGACGATTTCGACGATATGGACGAGGATTTCAACGACGTTCCCGACTTTTTGAAAGACGAAGAATACGAAGAATACAAATAAGAATATTTCACATAAAAACGCACCGTACGCACAAAATAAGCGTATGGTGTTTTTTTTATTGTGTCTTTGCGTTTTCGTATCGTTTTTCGCGATTGCGATAAACGTTTCGGGATACTTATCCGTTGATCGCGAATGTATGATTTTCGTCGTGAAAGTTTACGGCGTGAAGGCGTTCAAGATTATCGTCCAAAAGGTAAACGATATATTTGAAATTACAATAAACGGACAAAATTTTGACAGAAAACCGAAAAAATCGCATAAAAACTTGAATTTCAAAAAACTTATTGCGATTAAAAAAATCACGCTTATTATAAATTCGGACGGCGACGAATTTATGACGGCAATGATAAAAGGCGCAGTCAAATCCCTTAATATCAAAAACGCAAACGTGAAAATAATACAGGGAAAACAAGGGAAAACGAACGCGTATTTCGACGTAAAAGCGCGGGTTTCTCTTTTCAAAGGAGTGATATATGGACATTGAGAAAATAAAAAACCATTTCGATTTTTCGGAAGTCGTCGGAAAGCCCGTCGTCATCGACGAAAAAACTACGGTGATACCGCTGTCGAAAGTCAGCGTCGGGTACGTCGGCGGACAAGGTAACGCTCTGAAAAACGATAAGAAAGCGTCGGACGTCGACGCAGGCGGATTCGGAATGAGCGTGACGCCCGTGGGAATTTTGATTGCCGGCGAAAAAACGACGTACGTCGGCGTCGATAAAAACTATACGGAGGACAAATGGATAAACCTTTTGAAAACGGTTGCGGACACCGTAAGAAAGTAACAATAATTTTTGCGATTTTGTTTGTTTTGACGGTTATTTTTGTAAATTCGTGCAAAAAGCCTGAAAAGAATGTTTCTCGTGCAAGGCAAACAAGCGCGTATGCCGTCATTGATTTAAGAAGCGGAAAAATCATAAAAAGCAGCAACGGACAAGCAAAACTTCCCATTGCAAGCACGACGAAAATATTGAGCGCAATCACCGTAATCGAGGAAGTTTTTGACCTTGACGAAGAAGTATTCGTGCCGTCCGCCGCCGTCGGGATCGAAGGTAGCAGCGTGTATCTGAGCCCCGGCGAAAGAATCTCGTATCGCGATTTATTGTACGGTCTGATGCTAAGAAGCGGCAACGACTGCGCGGTCGCGCTTGCGATAAAAACGTCGGGAAGCGTTGAAAAGTTCGTCGCAAAAATGAACGAAGTCGCAAAAAAGGCGGGCGCAATCAACAGCAGTTTTGCAAATCCGCACGGGCTTGACGACGAAAAACATTATTCGACCGCCGACGACCTTGCGAAAATCACCGCGTACGCAATGAAAAACGACGTGTTCCGTACCATTGTTTCGACAAAATACCACGACACGAGCGGCGAAGTTTCAAGGTGTTTCAAAAACAAAAACAAAATGCTGTGGAATTACGACGGCGCAATCGGCGTGAAAACCGGATATACGAAAATATCCGGAAGATGTCTGGTGAGCGCGGCGGAAAAAGACGGGAAAAGTTTTGCTGTCGTCGTCCTGAACGTAAACGATATGTGGAATGTGTCCGAAAATCTTTTGAACGAAGCGTTTTCGGCGCAATAATTGTTTGGCATACACTTGCCTTAATTTAATATTTTTTATATAATAGACATATTAAATATTAAGGAATTGTCATATGCGAATCAATAAATATATCGCGGGCTCGGGCGTTACGTCCCGTCGCGGCGCGGACAAACTTGTCGAAGAAGGCCGCGTGAAAGTCAACAACAAAACCGTAACGACGCTCGGCTTTGAGGTCAACGAAGACAACGACACCGTTACCGTCGACGGCAGAAAAATCACGCTCGTCAACAAATATACCTATCTTATGCTGTACAAGCCGAAGGGCTGCGTTTGCACCGCAAGCGACGAATTTAACAGAAAAACCGTTTTCGATTACGTCAACGTCGACAAGCGACTGTTCACCGTCGGCAGGCTCGACTATGACAGCGAAGGACTGCTTATTCTCACGAACGACGGCGCGCTTGCACAATATCTCACGCACCCGAGCAACGAAATTCCGAAGTCATATCTTGTGAAAGTCGAAGGCGACATTCCGCAAGCCGACCTTGCAAAACTCCGCAAAGGCGTTACTCTCGACGACGGTCAGACGACGGCGCGCGCAAAGGTGAAACTCAAAGGAATCGAGGGGAATATTTATTCCTACGACGTCACCATTTTTGAGGGGAAAAACAGGGAAATCCGCAGAATGTTCGAGGCAATCGGAAAAGAGGTCATTTTCCTTAAACGCGTTGCCATCGGCGATTTAAGGCTCGGCGGGCTTGGCAGGGGCGCGTTAAGGTATCTTACCGACAAAGAAATCAACTACTTGAAGAACCTTTAACAAGGTTTTTCAAGTTTTTAATATAAGAAAATATTTATTCGATTTTTCGTTTGCCAAAGCACTGACAAACGGGTATAATTTATAATGAAGAAATAGTTTCCGGAGGAATTATGGACACCATTAAAAGACTTAACGAAAATCTGTCGAAACTCGACGAGGCAAGGAAATCCGCATTGGGTTTTCTTTCCGAATTGACGGACGACAAATCGTTTGTGGAAACCGGCGCGTTTACGTCGGGTACGACTTTTGAAGACGGCGTCGAAGCTCTGGGCGAAGGTATCATAACGGGATATGCTACTGTTTTTGGCATTCCCGTTTATTTATTTGTCCAGAATTTTGAGGCGATGCGCGGCAGTTTTTCAAGCGCGCAAGCAACCAAAATCAAGAACGTCATGGACGCCGCCGTCAAAAACGGAGTGCCTTTCGTGTCGGTTATCGACAGCGCGGGCGCAAGGCTTGACGAGGGCGCAAAAGTCCTTGAAGGTTATGCGAAAATCATTCGCCTTGCCGCAAGTATGAAAAACGAAGTCCCGCACGTTGCGGTTATCCGCGGCGCGGCAACGGGGCTTATGGATGTGTTTGCAAACGTTGCGGACGTCGTTATTTTCGGCACGGACGGATACGCTTCGCTTGCCGCACCTTCCGCAGTCCTTGCAAAAGACGGGAAAAATCCGTCGGACGCGAAAAAGTATCTCGGAAAAGACGCGGCGGAAAAATCGGGCGTTGCGGCACTTGAATACGCCGACGTCGCAACTCTTAAAAACCAGATCGCAAGCGTACTGACGTTCCTGTCGGGCGAAAGCAAAATCGCCGATAATCCCAACAAGGTCGCGAAAAAGGTCGAAAGCGTTTCGGACGCGGTCGGCGCGATTTGCGACAACGGCTCCGCACTTGAAATATCGTGTGACGAGGCGGCGACGAAAACCTACTTTGCATATGCAGACGGCGCACCCGTGGGCGTTTTGTCCGTCGAGGGCGAACTTACCTGCAAGGATTTCAGAAAAATCAAAAGATTCGTAAATCTTCTTGACGCATACAACATTCCGCTTGTCAGCGTCGTGGATTCGGACGGTTTCGCGGCACGCCTTAAATGCGAAGAAAAGGGCGTTGCGAAAATCGCAGCCGAGGCATATACGGCAATGGCTCTTTCCGAAAACCCCAAAATCGCGGTGGTCAAAAACGCAATCGGCGGCGCGTACGCACTGCTTGCCGCAAAAGAAATCGGATTCAATTACACGATTGCTTTTTCGGACGCGACTATTGCGCCTTTGTCGTCCGATCAGGCGGTCAATTTCTATGACGAAAAATTGTCGGACAATCCGCAAAAAGACAAGGAAGAACTGAAAGCGAAATACACCTTTGCCGAGGGCAATCCCTTCAAGGCGGCAAAGGACGGATACATCGACGCCGTCATCGACGCACGCGAGGTCAAGCCTTACGTCGCAAGCGCGCTTTCAATGCTTTTGTGAGGTGAGTTATGTTCATAGCGGCACTTTCGTCGGAACTTTCCGAAAAGATGGCAATCGGCGGTAAACTCACCCTTATGGGTATTCTTATCGTGTTCGGATTGCTTGCGCTTATTGTCGTTATTCTTACAGTTATGGAAAGAATAATGCGAAAATCGGGCGAAAAACCCAAAAAAGAGCGCAAAAATCTTAAAGAATTGTTCAAAAATAAAATGCAGAAAAATGAACCTAAACCCGAAGCAATCGTTACGACGGGAGCGAAAACCGAAACGCAATTTCAGGGCGTTTCACCCGAAGTCGTTGCGGCGATCACCGCGGCAATCTCTGCCTGTATGGGCGAAGAATGCGAGGGTTCAAACCAGAAATTTATCGTCAGAAATATCAAAAAGTTAAGTTATCGGAGGTAATAATATGAGAAAGTTCAATATAAAAGTTAACGGTCAGGCTTACGAGGTCGAAGTCGAAGAAATCGCAGGCGGTTTCGCGCCCGCACCCGTCGTCCCCGTGGCGGCAGCGCCCGCACCCGCAGTGGCTCCCGTTGCCGCACCCGCTCCCGAAAAGGCAGAAGCGAAAGAGGCTCCCGCGCCCGTTCCCGTCGCGGCTCCCGCAGGCGGCACTCAGCTGAAAGCCCCGATGCCCGGCACGGTCATCGACTTCAAAGCGACAAACGGAGCGGCTGTCAAGAAAGGTCAGACCGTACTTATCCTTGAAGCAATGAAAATGGAAAACGAAATCGTGGCACCCGCAGACGGCGTTATTACTTTCGTCGCGTCAAAGGGCGCAAGCGTCAACACCGACGACTTACTTGCCGTTATCGCATAAGGAGGCATCATGTTTCAAAGTATATTGCTCGACTCGACGAGCGGTACGCTGAAAGAATGGTTCCAGAACCTTTGGAACGACACGGGTTTCGTCGTCGATTATTCCAGGTTTGAAGGATACAGTCTTGGTATCTGGGGCTGTCTTATAATGCTTGTCGTAGCATGCTTTCTCGTGTACCTTGCCGTTGTGAAAAAGTTTGAGCCGATGTTGCTTGTCGGCATTGCTTTCGGCGCGTTTCTTATCAATATTCCGGGCGCGTACGACGCTTTGATGGCGGGCCCTGCAAACGGACAACCCGGCGGACTTTTCTGGTATCTATATAAGGGTGTCGAATGGGTTATTTTCCCGCCGTTGATTTTCCTTGGGATCGGCGCGATGACGGATTTCGGTCCGCTTATCGCAAATCCGAAGTCGTTGCTTTTAGGCGCGGCGGCGCAGGTCGGTATATTCCTTGCGCTTCTTATCGCGCTGCTTATCGGGTTTACTCCGCAGGAAGCGGGCGCAATCGGCATTATCGGCGGCGCGGACGGTCCTACGGCAATTTACGTAACGTCCAGGCTCGCACCAAATCTTATGGGACCTATCGCAATCGCGGCGTACAGTTATATGGCGCTCGTTCCCGTTATCCAGCCTCCGATTATGAAGCTGTTGACGACGGAAAAGGAACGCAAAATCCGCATGGAACAACTTCGTCCCGTGTCGAAAAAGGAAAAAATCATGTTCCCGATCATCGTTACGGGTATCGTCGGTATCGTGCTTCCCAGCGCATTGCCGCTTCTCGGAATGTTGATGCTTGGAAACCTGTTCAAGGAATCCGGCGTTGTGCCTCGCCTTGTTAAAACCGCAAGCAACGAACTTATAAACATCGTTACGATTTTGCTGGGCGTTGTCGTCGGGACGAAAGCGTTCGCGCCGTACTTCCTGACTCTTAAAACTCTGAAAATACTGTTCCTCGGAGTGTTCGCGTTCTCGATGGGCACGGCAGGCGGCGTATTGCTCGGAAAACTTATGTGCAAGCTTTCAAAGGGCAAAATCAATCCGCTTATCGGCGCGGCGGGCGTATCGGCAGTTCCTATGGCGGCGCGCGTCGTTCAGGACGTCGGACGTCAGTACGACCCCGAAAACTATCTGCTTATGCACGCTATGGGACCTAACGTCGCCGGCGTTATCGGCAGCGCAATCGCAGCAGGCGTCTTGCTTGCAATACTGTAAATGGAGATTACTATGGCTGAAATTACAAAAAAACCGGTTAAAATTACCGAAACGATATTGCGTGACGCGCATCAGTCGCAGGCGGCGACTCGTATGCGCCTTGAAGAAATGTTGCCGGCGTGCGCGCTCCTTGACAAGGCGGGATATTACAGCCTTGAATGTTGGGGCGGCGCAACCTTTGACTCTTGTTTAAGGTTTTTGAACGAGGATCCGTGGGAAAGACTGCGCGCCCTTCGTCACGCTATGCCGAATACGAAACTTCAAATGTTGTTCAGGGGACAAAATATCCTCGGATACAAACATTACGCGGACGACGTCGTGGACAACTTCGTGCGCCTTTCAATCAAAAACGGCATCGACATCATTCGTATTTTCGACGCGCTGAACGACGTCAAAAACTTGCGTCAGGCAATCGACAGCACCAAAAAATACAAGGGCATTTGCGAATGCGCGATGAGTTATACCGTAAGCCCCGTTCATACGACGGAGTATTTCGTAAACCTTGCGGAAACCCTTGCGAATATGGGCGCGGATATCATCTGCATTAAAGATATGGCAAACCTTTTGTTGCCGTACACCGCGTACGAACTTGTGTCGGAAATCAAGAAAAAGGTGGGCATTCCCGTGCATATCCACACGCATAACACGTGCGGTACCGGCGATATGGTCAACCTTAAAGCAATCGAAGCGGGCGCGGACATCGTGGATACCGCTTTGTCGCCGCTCGGAAACGGCACGTCGCAACCCGCAACCGAACCGCTTGTCGCAACGTTGCAGGGCACGCCTTACGATACGGGCATCGACCTTGAAGTGCTGTCCGAAGCGTCCGATTATTTCAGAAAAGTCGCAGACCGCCTGAAAGCCGACGGCTTCCTTTCGGACAAAGTTCTGAAAGTCAATATCAAAGCGCTTATGTATCAGGTTCCCGGCGGTATGCTTTCAAACCTTATCAATCAGTTGAAAGAGCAAAACGCAAGCGATAAGTATCAGGAAGTTCTGGAAGAAGTACCCCGCGTGAGAAAAGACCTGGGATACCCGCCGCTCGTTACGCCCACAAGCCAGATCGTCGGCACGCAAGCCGTCCTGAACGTCGTTATGGGCGAACGCTACAAAATGGTTACCAAGGAAACAAAAGGTCTGTTGCACGGTGAATACGGCACGCTTCCCGCAGAACCCGATCCCGAACTTTACAAGAAAGTCTGGGGTGACGAGCCGAGAATTACCTGCCGTCCCGCCGACCTTATCCCGCCCGAGTACGAAAAGTTCAAGGAAGAAGTCAAACCTTATTACGAACAGGAAGAAGACGTTTTGTCGTACGCTTTATTCCCGCAGGTCGTGACGAAGTTCTTTGAACAGCGCAAGGCAAAACTGCACGGCGTGGACAACGTCCTTGGCAGCAAAGAAGAAAACATTCATCCGGTATAAAGATGAGAATAGTTATTATTGGCGGAGGAGCGAGCGGTATGCTCGCTTCTTCAATGATTTCAAAAAACAATAAAGTGATCCTTGTCGAGAAAAACGAAAAACTCGGCAAAAAACTTTATATCACGGGGAAAGGCAGATGCAACGTCACAAACGACTGCGCCCCGCGTGAGTTTTTGGAAAACGTCGTTACAAACGCAAAATTTATGCAAAGCGCGATTTACGGCTTTACGAGCGAGGATACGATGGCGTTTCTGGAAGAAAACGGACTGTCGCTTGTCGTCGAGCGCGGAAACAGGGTTTTCCCGAAAAGCAATAAATCGTCCGACGTCATAAAAACGCTGAGCAACGCGCTTTTGAAAAACGGCGTCGAAGTAAGGCTTAATACCGTTGTCGAAAGCGTGAAAAAGACGGGAGACACTTTTATTGTCGCCACAAACAACGGGGATATCGAGTGCGACGCGGTCGTCGTTGCGACGGGCGGCGTTTCTTATCCGCTGACGGGCAGCACCGGCGACGGATATAAATTTGCAAAAAGTTTTTCGCACGATATCGTAAGACCGAAAGCGTCGCTTTGTCCCATAAGAGTCGCGGAACAAAATATCGCGAAAGAATTGGAAGGGCTGTCCTTAAAAAACGTCGACGTGAGCGTCATTAAAGACGGCAAAAAAATCGTCGGCGAGTTTGGCGAGATGATTTTCACCGCGTTCGGCGTGTCGGGCCCCACGATTTTAAGCATTAGCGCAAACATAAATAAAATCGACTTGAACAACACGAAAATTTCAATCGACCTTAAACCCGCGTTGACGTACGAAGAGCTTGACAAAAGGGTGTTGTCCGATTTCAAACTCTTTTCAAATAAGGAGTTCAAAAACGCTTTGTCCGACTTGTTGCCGAAAAAACTAATCCCCGTTATCGTCAGACTTTCGGGAATCAAGGAAGATACAAAAGTAAACGTTATTTCGGCAGAAAACCGCAAAAATTTGGTGCATCTTCTTAAAAACTTTGATTTTTCTGTCAAATCGCTTGCGCCGATCGAAGAAGCGGTAGTAACGAGCGGCGGCGTAAACGTCAAAGAAATCAACCCGAAGACGTTTGAAAGTAAGAAAGTGCAAAATCTTTATTTCATCGGCGAAGTCGTGGACGTCGACGCATACACGGGCGGGTTTAATCTGCAAATCGCGTGGTCGAGCGCGGTTGCCGCCGCGCGCGCCTTGTCCCGTTGAAATTTTCAAACGAAAAAACGCTTGATTTATTTACTGAATTATATATAATTATCTTATGGCAAAACACGAAAAACACTTCAATATCGCGCTTGACGGACCGTCCGGCGCAGGAAAAAGCACCGTTGCAAAGGCTCTTGCGAAACGCCTTGACATCATATATCTCGATACCGGCGCAATGTATCGCTCGCTTGCGTACGTCGCCGTAAAACAAGGTATCGACGTCAACGACGAAGCGGCTGTAAAGCCCATGCTTGACAACCTCGATATGAAAATTATCACCGGCGACTCGCAACAGATTATCGTCAACGGGGAAAACGTCACGCCGTTCATCAGAGAACATTACGTGTCGAAAGCCGCGTCCGATATTTCCGCGCTGCCGTCTGTCAGGATTAAACTTGTCGAGCTTCAACGGGAAATCGCAAAAAACGACTGCGTCGTTCTGGACGGACGAGATATCGGCACTTACGTGTTGCCCGACGCAAAATACAAGTTTTTCATCACCGCAACGCCCGAGGTGCGCGCAAAACGCCGCTTCGATGAGTTGAAGGCAAAGGGCGACGCGCCGTCCTATGAAAAAGTTCTGGAAGATATCAAAGTGCGCGATTACAACGATTCGCATCGTGCGTTCGCGCCGCTTAAACAAGCGGACGACGCCGTTCTCGTCGATACGACGAATATGTCGATTGACGAAGTTATTGATTTCGTTTTGAACAAAATGGAGAAGTAATTTATGGCAAAAATCGGAAAATTTGCACAAATAACCGCAAGAGTACTTCAAAGAATAATATGGCCGACAAAAATCTACGGCGTGGAAAATTTTGAAAAATTCAGTGGAGGTATCATTATTTCCAACCACTATGCGTCCGCTGCCGACGGCTCGATCATTTTCAACGCGTTTTTCAAGAATTATTTCAACGCGCTTGTGAAAGAAGAAGCCTTCAAAACAAAAATCGGCAATTGGTTTTTAACCGGTGTTGGCTGCATTCCCGTGAAGCGCGGCGAGGCGGATATCGACGCGTATAAAAAGGTTATGACCGTTCTTAAAAACGGTGAAAATATTCTGATTTTCCCGGAAGGCACAAGGAATAAGGCGGGTACGGATGTCATGGCGCCGTTCAAAAAGGGCGTTTCGGTTTTCGCAATGCGTACGAAAGTTGAAATTCTGCCGACGCTTTATTTCAGAATGCACAGACCGTTTCGGAAAAATATCCTTGTCGTCGGCGAGCCTATCGACCTTCTAAAAGAGGGTTTTGACAGGAAACAGGACGCCGAAGCGACGGAATTCCTGTATGAAAAAATGCAGGCTTTAAGAGTAAAAGCAAACGAAATTGCAAAAGAACGCGGCTTGAAACAATATCCGCCGCGCAAAGTAAAAGCAAAAAAGTAAAGGCAGGACAAGTTCTTGGAAATAATAAAAGCCGAACATCTCGGATTTTGTAACGGTGTGAAACGCGCGATTAACGTCGCGAAAACTCACGCGCCTTGCCTTACTTACAAAGAATTGATTCACAACAAAAAGGTCGTCGACGGGCTGAAAAACGAAGGAATATATCCCGTTCACGACCTTTCTGTCGTTCAAAGCGGGGACAACGTAGTTATTGCCGCGCACGGCGCCGCGCCGTCTGATTTTGAAAAACTTGCGCGTATCGGCGCAAACGTTTACGACGCAACCTGTCCGATGGTCAAAAAAGTGCAGGAAATCGTGCGCGAGTATTCTACAAAAGGGTATAAAATCATAATACTCGGCGACAAAAATCATCAGGAAGTGCAGGGAATTTGCGGTTTTTCAGCCGAAACGCCCCAGATTGCCGCCGATTTTGACGAAATATCCCTTGAAGACGGCGAAAAGTTCGCAGTCGTTACTCAAACCACTTTTTTTGAAGAAAAATTTGAAGAAAAAATACAAAATATTATTTCACATACCCATAAAACAGTTGTTTTTTTCAATACAATTTGTTATACTACAATGGCAAAACGGGAAGAAGCGAAGTCCCTTGCAAAAAGATGCGACGCCGTCGTCGTGATAAGCGACCGGTCCAGCGCAAACGGCAACCGCCTTTACGAGTTTGCAAAATCGATAAACGACAATACGTTTTTCGTCTCGGAAATTTCGGACTTACAGTCCGTGATGATATCAAAATACAACACGTTGGCCATAATGGCCGCAGCATCAACTCCGGATGAGTTGATTGAGGAGGTTTTAAGTTTTATGAGTGATACTCAAAACGAAGTTCTCGAAAACGCCACCGAGAACACCGCTACCGAGGAAGTTACCGAAGTAGCCACCGCCGCTCCCGAGGCAGGAGAGATGGCAGCAGCAGCGGATGCACCCGCTCAAAGTGCAAAGACCGAACTTACGATGGATGACATTATGGCATCCGACAAAGCCGCAGGTTTCACCACCTACCGTGAAGGCAAACGCATTCACGCAAAAATCATCAACGCCGACGAAAACGGTATTTTTGTCGAAATCGGCGGAAAGAAAGACGGCTTCATCGACAAGTCCGAAGTCAACATTGACGGCACGTACAATCCCGACGATTTCAAAGCGGGCGACACTATCGAAGCCGTTATTATCAACAAAAAGGGCGACAGCACTTACGTAACGCTCTCGAAACGCGAAATCGATCTCGTCAAGAAAAACGACGAAGAAGCTCTGAAAGCGTTTGAAAGCAAAGAATTCACCGTTGAACCTCCTCTTAAAATCGTTAAAAATAAAGAGGGCAATCCCGTCGGTCTCGAAGGTCGTCTCGGTGCTTTCACGGTATTCATTCCCGGCAGCCAGATCCGCATCGGCAGAGTCAACAACCTTGAAGATTATCTTGACAAGAAACTTCGCCTGCGTATGCTCCAAAAGAACGGTCGCCGCGTTACTGCGTCGCAACGCGTCATCCTTGAAGAAGAAAAGGCTGAAAAGGAAGAAGCATTTTGGTCAACCGTCGTTCCCGGCGCTATCGTTAAGGGCAAGGTCAAACGCTTTGCTTCGTTCGGAGCGTTCGTGAGCGTCAAAGGTTACGACTGCCTCGCTCACATCAGCGATCTCAGCTGGAAGAAAATCAGCGAGCCTTCCGAAGTTCTGGAACTCAACCAGACTTACGACTTCATCGTTTTGAAGGCCGATCGCGAAACCGGCAAAATCTCGCTCGGTTATAAACAACTTCAAAAGAAACCTTATGAACTCGCCGCCGAAAAATATCCTGTCGGCACGGTCATCAAAGGCACCATCGCAAGGATTCATCCTTTCGGAGCGTTCGTACAAATCGAGGACGGCATTGACGGTCTTATCCACGTTTCGCAAATTTCGCACAAATATGTGAAAGAAGCGTCCGAACTCCTTAAAGAAGGTCAGGAAGTCGAAGCGAAGGTCATCAGTTTCGAGGGCAACCGCATCACTCTTTCCATGAAAGAACTTGAACCCGCTCCCGAAGAAAAGCCCGCTCGCGAAGAAGTCGCTCCCGAAGCCGCAGACGGCGCGGAAGGCGAAGTCAAATCCAAGGCTCCTCGCGCTCCCAGAAAGAAGTTTGAATACAACCCCGAAAAGGCGGAAGAACGCAAACGCGATCGTCGCGACAACTCCGATGAACCGCACGAATGGGTCAGCGACAGCGGCAACGCAACTCTTGCAGACCTTTTGAAAGGCATCGATTTCAAATTCGATGACGAAGAAAACAAATAAGGGTTAAAGCCCTTGTGCTGTATGGGCGACGCATTTGTCGCCCATATTTTTTTATCGGAGGTATTATGTCTGATTATGCAAATCCGCTCGTGACGAGATACGCTTCGCACGATATGTCCGAGATTTTTTCGGAAGAAGAAAAAATCGTTTTGTGGCGCAGACTTTGGGTTGCGCTTGCCGAATCCGAAAAGGAACTCGGGCTCGGTATCACCGACAGACAAATCGAAGAACTGAAACAAAACGTGACGAACCTTAACCTTGACGTTGCACACGAACGCGAAAAAGTCGTCCGCCACGACGTTATGGCACAGATTTATGCGTATGCGTTACAGTGTCCGCTTGCCGCACCCATCATTCACCTTGGCGCGACAAGTTGTTTCGTCGACGACAATGCCGACCTTATTTCATATTACAAAGCGCTTGTGCTTTTGAGAAATAAAATCGTTGCTGTCATCGCGAAACTTAAAGATTTTGCAAACAGATATAAAAATCTTCCGACGCTTGCGTTCACGCATCTTCAACCCGCGCAGCCTACGACCGTCGGCAAACGCGCGACGCTCTGGGCACAGGACCTTGCAAAAGATTACGAAAATGTTACGGCAATCCTTGATAATTTCAGGCTCCGCGGCGTAAAGGGTACGACCGGTACGCAGGCGAGTTTTAAGGAACTTTTCTTGGGCGATTATAAAAAGGTAAAAGAACTTGACAAACTCGTTTGCAATAAAATGGGCTTTGAAAAAACGTTTGCCGTCAGCGGTCAGACTTATACGAGAAAATTCGATTTCGAACTTTTGTCCGTGCTTGCCGGCATTGCCGAAAGCGCAATGAAATTCGCAAACGATATAAGGCTTTTGCAAAGCATGAAGGAAATCGAGGAGCCTTTTGAGGCAACCCAGATTGGCAGTTCCGCAATGGCATATAAACGCAATCCCATGCGTACCGAGCGTATGACGGCGTTGTCGCGTTACGTGATGTCGCTGCCGATAAACACCGCCATGACTGCCGGCACTCAATGGCTCGAACGCTCGCTTGATGACAGCGCGAACAGGCGCATCGTTATCCCCGAGGCGTTTTTGGGCGTTGACGGAATCCTTAATCTTTACAACAACGTTTCGTCAAATCTCGTCGTGTACGAAAACATGATAAAACGCCGCCTTAATGCCGAACTTCCGTTTATGGCAACAGAAAATATCCTTATGGAATGCGTAAAAGCGGGCGGAAACCGTCAGGAATTGCACGAAAAAATCCGCGTTCACAGCATGGAAGCAGGTAAAACCGTGAAAATCGAAGGGAAAGAAAACGACCTTCTGGAAAGAATCGCAAACGACGCCGCTTTCGCCGCTGTGAAAGACAAACTGTCTGAAATCGTAAACGTTGAAAACTTTATCGGCTTCGCGCCCGAACAAGTGGACGATTTTATTGCGGAAGTTCTGAATCCGATTTTGTCGAAAAACCCCGACGCCGCAAAAATCGAATCGGAAATCAACGTATAGGGCAAACGACCGTTAAAAACGAATTGTCGAATTGTTGCAACCGTAAACACGTAGTGTTTGTTGCGTGTTCGTAAAAGACAATAAAAAAAGAAGTCTAATTCGATAGACTTCTTGGCAGGGGAGACGCGATTCGTGTAATAGCGAAGCGAAGGTGCTTGCACCGAAAGCAAAGCGTCAGACGCAACCATAATGCGAAAGTGTTTGTTGCGTGTTCGTAACGATATAATAAAAAAGACTTACTAACAAGTAAGTCTTGGCAGGGGAGACGCGATTCGTGCAATAGCGAAGCAAAGGTGCTTGCGCCGAAAGCGTAGCGTCAGACGCAACCGTAATGCGACAGCATTGTTGCGTGTTCGTAACGACATAATAAAAAAGACTTACTATATCCAGTAAGTCTTGGCAGGGGAGACGCGATTCGAACACGCAACCGGCGGTTTTGGAGACCGCTGCTCTACCGTTGAGCCACTCCCCTAAATTTGCAACGCTAACATTATAACTTATTATAAAATTTAAGTCAATCGATTGTGTTGTCGAAACAAAAATTAGAGGTTAAAAATGTACGATTATAAACTTGGTATCGTCGGCGCGGGCAATATGGCAAACGCGATCCTCAGCGGAATTTTAAGGACGGGAGTTGTTTCGTCCGAAAAGATCGTTGTGAGCGATATTGACGACAAAAAACTTGAAATTATCAAAAATCAGGGCGTAAATACCGTAAAAGACAACAAAGTATTATTCAAAAATGCCGAATTTATAATACTTGCCGTAAAACCGCAGGTCGCAAAAGTCATATTCCGCGATTTTGAAAAGATTGAAAATCTGAAAATAATCAGCATTATGGCAGGCATTACGAAAGATACCTTGAAAGGCTTTTTCGACGGCGCGAAAGTTGCGAGAATTATGCCGAATACGCCTTGTCTTTTGGGAGAAGGCGCGTGTGCAATCGACGCGGGTGATTTTGATGACGACGGCAAAAAACTTGTTTTTGACATTTTCAAAAGCCTTGGGAAAATTGTGGAACTTGACGAAAAACATTTTGACGCGGTTACCGCCGTCAGCGGCAGCGGCCCCGCATACGTTTATACTTTCATAAAGGCGATGATCGACGCGGGCTGTGATATGGGGCTTTCCGACAAAATCAGCGAAGAACTGACGCTTCAAACTTTTGTCGGCGCGGTCAAAATGGTTGAAAACCGCACGACCGACATCGAAACGCTCATCAAAAACGTTTGCAGTCCCGGCGGTACGACAATCGAGGCCGTAAAATCTTTCAAGGAAAATAACCTTGAAGAAATCATAAAAGACGGCATGAGAAAGTGCGAAAAAAGAAGTAAGGAGCTGAGTGAAAATGCCTGAACTGAAACACGTTGATATTTATACCGACGGCGCGTGCAGCGGAAATCCCGGAGCGGGCGGCTGGGCGGCAATCCTTATATACAAGGGCGTCGAAAAGCAGGTGAGCGGATATAATAAGGATACGACGAACAATCGTATGGAACTTTTTGCGATTATCCAAGGGCTTCGTCAGTTGAAAGAAAAGTGCGACGTAACGGTTGTCAGCGACAGCGCATACGCGACCGATCCGTTCTTGCAAGGCTGGCTCGAAGGCTGGAAAAAGAACAACTGGCGCACCGCCTCGAAAGACGACGTGAAAAACGTCGACCTCTGGAAAAGCCTTGTATTCGAGGTGGAAAAACACAATGTAGGTTTTGTGAGAGTGAAAGGACACGCCGACAACGTTTACAACAATCGTTGCGACAAAATGGCGCGGGACGAAATCAAAAAAGCCCTTAAATGATTTAACGAAAATAACAAAAATAAAAGCCGTGATTTTGAAAATCACGGCTTTTTTGCAACAGTTTTATGAAATGTGATATTTTTTTGTTTTATACAAAATGCAGTAAACGCATGCGCTGAGCGGTATGTTCAAAAGAAGTATCGCGGGGATTATTATCGGCGCCATCATCGAATTCACGTCGTTTATGTTTGCGCCGAATCCGAAGAAACCGACCAGACATACGATGACCAACAGGTTAAGATACAGCATAAAACGGTTTAGTATCGACGTCTTGAAGTTGTAATTCGCATGCACGCGTTTGTCGGGGTTCAGCGTCCAGATTACAAACGGCACGGCAGGCACGACAAGGGCGATAATACAAACCGAAGCGTAAAGCAAAGGCGAGAATTTTTCCCTGAAAATCGCAAACCCGATAAGAACTTCCAGGCATATCAATGCGTAAAGAATTGCGTAACAATCGCGGTTTAAGCGGTTTTTCTTTATGTAATTTAAGGAATAGTAGTTTTCGGTATTCTCGCGCGAGTACGGTCTTAATTTGTAGCCTTCCGAAAAGAGTTTCGTTTTAAGGTCGATACTGCTTGCGGGTTTTTGTTTGATTTCGACGTCGTCGTCGGACTGCGACGTCGTGTTACGAAGCCCCGAAAACGCGTCGCGATAATTCACGGTGTCGTCGTTCTGACGGAAACTGAACGAAGCGGCGGGCGCAACGGGCGAGCGTTCGATATTGACTCGCGCACCTTCTTTTGGCGCGGGTTCTTCCTTTTTGTTGTACTTATCGAAAACGTCTTTCGGATCGTAATGCTTTTCAGGTTCGGGAGCGACGGTTCTTTCGGGATGATATTTATCGAAAACTTCCTTCGGATCGAAATGTTTTTCCTCGGGTTGTTCAACGGGTGCTTTTCCGTTGTATTTATCGAAAATTTCCTTCGGATCGTAGCGTTTTTCGGGTTTTTTATTCTGTTCGCCGTATTTTGAGAAGACTTCTTTCGGGTCGTACTGAATATTGATTTCCTGCGGTTTCCCGGGATTGCTGTACTTGTCGAAAATCATGTACGGATCGGGATAGGGCGACGGATCGGCAGGTTTTTCCTCGTTTGTCTTATTGTATTTGTCGAAAAGCACTTTTGCGGCAGCCGCGCGTTCGGCAGCGCGGTCGGGGTTTTCGGTATCGCCGGTGTTTTGTTGCGTGCCGAAAAGTTTTTCGCGTGCAGAGCGTTCGTCGACGGGTTCTTCCGCGGGAGGCTCATCTTCCTGCGGCTTTTTCTCAAATAGTTTTTGCGCCTCGTCGTACTTTTCAACTATATTTTTGCTGTTGTCGGCGTAAGAGCCGATTGAAAGAGCGCGTTTTGCGGCGTCGCGGCGTAAAAGGTGATCTTCGTCGTCAACGTCGGTTTTAATATTTTCGGTTTCCAGCAAAATCGCTTTTGCAAGCTCGATTTCTTCTTCGGTAGGCTCTGAATACGGGACGGGCGTTGCTTTTTCAACGATTTTATTGTCGTTTTCGCCGGATTCGGGAGTTTTAGGTCTTTCTTCCTGTTCGGGCGCAACGTTTTCGGCGTTATTCACGATGGGTTTTCCCAAAATATTCGTTTTGATTTCCTGTTTTTCGGGCGTGGGAGCGGTCTCGGATTCCGTTTCGGCGGGTTTTGCGCTTAAAATATCGTCGATGCGGGAAAGCATATCGGAAACCGAACTCGAAGTGTGACGATAATCGGTGTCGTAAGAACTTGCGCCTTTATCGAGCGGGGCAAACATTGCTTTTTCGGATTCCGCCGGTTTTTCGGACTCTTTCTCGGAAAAGTCGTTGCCGTAAACCGATTTATACGTTGAAGGTTGCGAAGACGTTTTTTGCGTTTCAGAAGGTACGCCGCGAATGACCTCGGGCGTCGTTGAATTTCCGGCTTGCACAACTTTTTGGGTTTCCTTTTCGTCCTCGTCGCCGCCGCGTTTGGTGTAAGGGCGCAGACTGTTTATGTCGAAAGGAGCGTCTTCGTTTTCAAAGTCGAATTTGTCCTCGGACAGCAAACTGTCCAGAATCGTGCGTGAGTATTCATACTCGCTTTGCATTTTTTGAAGATAGTTTTTGCCGGCTTCCGTCAAAGCGTAATATCTTCTGCGACCGCCTTCGGTGTCGCTTTCGTCGCCCCAGTATGAACTGATAAGCCCTTGTTTTTCCAGTCGTTTCAGGCAACTGTAAAGGGTGGGCTGTTTGAGCTTGTACTGACCGCCGCTTTTGACCTCGATTTCGCGCAGAATGTCGTATCCGTATCTGTCCTCGTCGAGAAGGGCTTTCAGGATAATCGTGGTTACGTTGCCGCGGATAAGGTCACTGTTTATTGATGATACGTCCATATAATCACCTCAAAGTAAATAATACAATAGTATTATGAAAAAGTCAACATTTCATAATACTTACAAGGTTTTTCAATCGTCTTTTCTTAGCGTAACCTTTTTTGCGGCGGCGCGTCTGATGTCGTCGCTCATGGCTGCGTAGTGTTTTTTCGTGGTGTTGACGTCGCGATGACCAAGCACTTCCGCAACGACGTAAATATCGCCGGTTTCCCGATACAGACTCGTGCCGTACGTGCTGCGAAGTTTATGCGGCGAAATCTTTTTAAGGGGCGAAACGATGCGGCTGTATTTTTGTACGATGTTCTGAATCGCGCGGGTTGACAAACGTTTGTTTTGCATTGAAAGGAACAAAGCCTGCTCGTCTTTGGGGACTTTTTTGTTTTCGGAACGTTCTTTGAGATAGGCTTTCAAAGCGTCCGCGACTTCGTCCGAAAAATACAAAATAACCCTTGCTCCGCCTTTTCGCGTAATCGTAAATCCGTTGACGTTGAAGTCGATGTCGTTCACGTTAAGTCCGACGCACTCCGAAATACGAATACCCGTGCCCAAAAACAACGTGAGCAGGGCTGTGTCGCGGATATGCGTGACTTCGTGATATGCTTCCTGATGCTTCGTAAGGTAGGAACTTCCGTTTTCGGCGACGTTCAAAATGTCCGAAACCTCGTTCGCTTCAAGTTTAATTATTTCCTTATCCTTGATTTTCGGCATCGTGATTTTCGCGCTGACGTTTGAGGGGAGATATTCCTTATTGTAAAAATACTTGAACATAGCGCGCACCGATGAAAGTTTGCGGGCTTTTCCTTTGTTTTCGTTGGTGTAGGTTTTGCCGTTGTATTCGTAATAGGTCAGGAAATCGGTGTATCTTTCAAGATGCGTCGTGGTAACTTTTTTCAGATCGTCAATCGTGAAGTTTTGGGGCGTGCCGACGTCCTGAAAAGTCGCGACGTAGTTTACGAGATAATAAAAGAAAATCCTTAAATCGTATGCGTAATTAAGCCGCGTGAGTGCGGACGTGTTGTGCTCGACGCCGATAAAATACTCCGGGATAAAATGCGGCAAATCCTTTTCGACTTCGCGGATTTTTTTGATGCATTCGATGTTGCGTTGCTTAAAATAATCGTTTGATTTTTCCATACTCAAAATTTTAGCACAACTATGCATAAAACACAAAGCATTTTTGTTTGATATTATGGAAATATCCTTATAAATATGATATATTTGGTGTAGGGAGATTAAATTATGGATAAAAATCGTGTTTTTAAGGCCAAAGCGTTGCATTATTGGCTGAATTTTACCGAACGGCTTGCGGAAATTATTCTGCACAGAAGCCCGGATTCTTACGACGTTACGCTTGAAAAATGCGTGCCGTACGGGCAGGGGAAATACAATAACCTTGACATTATCCGACCGAAAACCGGCACAGGAAAAAAACTGCCGCTTATGATTTACGTTCACGGCGGTGGCTGGATCTCGGGCGTGAAAAGCATGCGGCGGACTTATTGTTACGAGTACGCAAAAAAAGGCGTCGTCGTTGCGAATATCGACTATATCTGGGCGCCGTTAAAACAGTTTCCTTATCCAGTTCAGGACGTGCTGGACGCAATCGATTTCTTGTTCGACAACGCGGAACGACTTAATATCGACACGTCGAAAATTATCTTCGGGGGAGAGTCGGCGGGCGTTTACTTCGGCATGATTTTGAATTTTATCGCCGCGCATTTTGAGACTCTTGATGTTATGGGGCTGAAATTCCGCCACGCAAAAGAGTTCAAAATCACCGTAAATATGTTTAATTGCGGCGCGTTCGATATGCGTTCGCTTGCATCGTCCAAGTTTCCTAGCATGGATATTATGGTGGAAAGCCTTACCGATATTTCCACAAAAGACATAAGAGAAGGACTTTACGAAGACCGAATCAACGTGATTTATCCCGAAAAGTTTCTGGACGAAAACTTTGCGCCGACGTTCATTATCTGCGCCGAAAAAGACGCGCTTATGACGGATAGCTTTGCATTAAAGGCAAAACTTGACAAATTTCACGTCAAAAACGAGCTATTGAAATGCACCGGCGCATTGTACGGCAGGCACGCTTTTGCGGTGTCGACCGTCACGCCGATGGGGCAGAAAATCCTTGAAAAAACGCAAAAATTCGTCTTTGACGCGCTTTATGCAAAAAACGAACACGAACAGGAACAAGAAGAATCCGCCGCATAGTTATTTGTTCAGTTTAATTAAATCATATAAAAATATATCACATAAAAACGAAAAAACAAAAGCGTCCGACAGGGCGCATTTTGTTTTATTAAAGCAATTTGATATTTGGTTGTCGTAACGTTTTTTGAAAAATAACGTAAAACAAAAATCAAAGCAAGTCCCGAAAGTTTTTTCAAAAGATTTCAAGGCGAGAAAAAACAAAAATTACTATGATTTAAGGCAATTTTCAGAATAGTGCAGTATAACCGTACTATGCGTAAAACACGAGTTTTACGCACAATAAGCCCGATAAAATGCCGTTCAGGGCGGCGAATGTCATTTTTTGGCGTTTTTTATCAAATATTCAATCGTTTGTTTGACGGCGATTTTTGCGTGTTCGTACGTAAGGCTTCCTTGCAGATACGCAACATACGGTTTTCTTATCGGAGAATCTGCCGAAAGTTCAATCGAACTTCCTTGGACAAACGCGCCCGCAGCCATGATTACCTGGTCGTTATATCCCGGCATATCCCACGGATACGGCACGACGTTGCTGTCGATCGGCGCAGACGCTTGTACGCCGCGAATGAACTCGACAAGTTCGTCTTCGGTGTCGAATTTTATGCTTCTTATAATATCGTTGCATTTCACGCCGGGATTCGGCAGCGTTTCGTAGCCCAAATCGTTGTAAACCTGCCCAAAAAGTATGCTTCCTTTTACGGCGTTTTTGACGGTAATCGGCGCCATAAAAAGCCCCTGATAAAACGGCAAATAACCGCCGAGATAACTTCCGATTTCGTTTCCTATCGACGGCGACGTGAAACGATACGAAATCTGGCGGATAACTTCGGCTTTTCCCGCAAGATATGCGCCTGTGGGCGCGATTCCGCCGCCTGCGTTTTTGATTAAACTGCCTACGATAAGGTCCGCGCCGACGTTTGTCGGTTCAAGATAGTCGATAAACTCGCCGTAACAGTTGTCGACGGCAACGATAATATCCTTATTTTTTTGTCTGATTTTGCGGATTATGTCGGAAATTGCGTCGATTGAAAGCGCGTCGCGCCAGGAATACCCGCGTGAACGTTGGATAAACACCATTTTCGGACGCGTTTTTTCAATGGTTTTTATGATGTTTTCTTCGTCAAAAGCGCCGTTTTTCAGGTCGATTTTGTCAAAACTAATGTTAAAATCGGCAAGAGAACCGATATTTTTTCCGTAAATCACGTCGTAAAGAGTGTCGTAAAGGTCTCCGGCAATCGATAAAAACGTGTCGCCGGGACGTAAAATACCGAATAATGCAAGCGTCAAAGCGTGCGTTCCGGACATAATCATCGGTGAAACAATCGCGTCTTCACATTGAAAAACGTCCGAAAATACGCGGTTTAACGTGTCGCGGCCGACGTCGTCGTAACCGTATCCGGTCGTGCCGTAAAAATGGCGTGCCTGAACGGCGTTTTTTTGGAAGGCTTTCAGGACTTTTTCCTGATTATAAAGCGCGATTTTGTCGATTTCTTCAAATTGTTTTTGACATTTTTGCTCGGATTTTTGAATAAATTCGTCAATATTTTGTATGTTTATCATAATTTACCTTAAAAATTTGTCATTGATGTATTCGTATGCGTCGTCGTTTGCGGCGTCAAACCATTTAATATCTTTGTATTGCCGAAACCAGGTAAGTTGACGTTTTGCGTAATTTCTCGTGTCTTTTTTTATGAGTTCTTTGAGGTCGTTTTCGCTTAAAATCCCGTCGAAAAATCCCTTAAATTCTTTATATCCGATGGCTTGCATGCTTTGACAATCGAAAGAAACGCCAAGGTTTATGAGAGATTTTACCTCGTCGACAAGCCCGTTTTCAAACATTTTATCGACGCGCTTGTTGATTCTGTCGTACAAAACTGCGCGATCTCCGCCGGACAAACCGATCATTTCGTACTCGTACGACGGCTTTTTCATATCGTTTTCGTCGCGATTTCCGTGCGTAAGATTGATTTCAAGCGCGCGTACGACGCGTTTTTTGTCGTTTTTATGGATTTTTAACGCGGATTTCTCGTCCAGTGCAGCAAGCTTTTCGTGCATAAAATCCGCGCCTTTTTCATCGTATTCGTTTTCAAGGCTTTTTCGGAGTTTATCGTCCTTTGACGTGTCCGAGAAATTCATCGGATACAAAATCCCGTTGACGTACAGTCCAGTGCCGCCCGAAATTATCGGGGTTTTTCCGTTTTTCAAAAGTTCGTCGATTATAGGCAATGCCTTTTCGCGATATTCCGCAACCGAAAAACTGTCTTTCGGATTTACAAAATCAATGAGATGATGCGTGACGCCTTGTTGTTCCTCGGGCGTGATTTTTGCGGTTCCGACGGTCATATCTTTGTAAATTTGCATGCTGTCCGACGAAATTACGTCGGTTTTCAGCATTTTTGCGACCTGAACCGCGAAATCGGATTTCCCGGAGGCGGTCGGTCCGACAATGAATAGCAGTTTTTTCATACAATCCTCTTAAACCATTTTTCAAAGTCGGTTTTTGAAAACTTAATGACGGTCGGTCTGCCGTGCGGACATTGCAGCGGCTTGTTTTCTGAATCTTTGAAACTTTTAAGGAGTGCGCCGATTTGTGCATTATTCAATACGTCGCCGCCCTTGATTGCGGATTTGCACGCCCTTTGCATAAGTTTTTCTTTCAAAAGGTCCTTTTCCGAAAGATTTACGCGGACGAAATCGCGGGTAATATCTTTGAAAAACTCGTCAAAGTTAATGTCCGTCAACGCCTCGGGGACAGCCGACACCTTGAAACTGTCGTTTGAAAACTCTTCGATATCGAAGCCGATGTTTGAAAGCGTCGGAATAATTTCAGTGATAAAGTCAAACTCTTGCGCGCTCGCGTAATATATATAAGGTATAAGCAGCGGCTGCGCGTATTCCGAGCCGTTTTTCGTGAGCTTGTCGTACAAAATGCGTTCGTGCGCGGCGTGCTGATCGATAATATAAAGGTTTTCGTCCTTTTCGACAAGAAGATACGTTGCAAAAACCTGTCCGATAACTTTGCCGTCGAAGTCGAAAGCGTTGTCGGATTTCACGTCGAAGTCGATATTGTCAAAAGACTGCTGAACATTTTCGGTTTTCGCGTTTTCGGTTGCCATTTTGTTTTTGATAATCCTGTAAAACGCGTCGCCCGCGCCGTCTGCCGCGCGAGTTTGGTTAAAACCGCCAAAACCCCCGTCTTTTTTGAGAAAACCCGACAAATTTTCGTTTGAAAACGAGATATTATCGTCTGAAATAAGCTTATTTTCGTCGTGATTTTTTGTAAAATCGCTGAAAAACGCGGTGTTTTCATTATTATAATCGCCCTTTTTCGTGTTTTCGCTCAAAATTTCGCCGTCGTCGCTAACGTATTCGAGCTGCGGCACGCTTTTCACGTCGTCGTACGACATAAGCGTACGCTGCACGCTTGAATAAACGAATGAAAACATCTGATGATTGTCCTGAAACCTGACGTCGGCTTTCGACGGATGCACGTTTACGTCAAGTTTGTCGAACGGCATATTGATTTCGATGACGTATAACGGATAACTGCGCTTCATCAAAAACGGTTCGTAAGCCTTCTCGACCGCGGTCGAAATTGTTCTGTTTTCGATAACGCGCCCGTTGATAATCGTCGTCTGATATGAGCGGTTTCCCTTGAAATAAGTTGGTTTTGAAATAAATCCTTTTATCGAAAAATCGCCAAAAGTATTCTCGATTTCGATAAAATTCATAGTAATTTCACGGTTATATACGCTGTTTATTGCGTTTTTGAGCCCTGTTCCGTCGGTTTTGAATATGTTTTTGCCGTCGGCGTAATACGAAAACGCGATATACGGATTTGCAAGAATCATCTTTAATATCAGCGACGTTATTTCGCTTTCTTCCGACTTATCTTTTTTCAGAAACTTCAATCTTGCAGGGGTTAAGAAAAACAGATTTTCAACGGAAATCGACGTGCCGGTAACGCCTGCACATTCAAACGTGTTTTCAACCTTCCCGCCGCGAAGTTCCGCGCCGTACGCCGCGTCGTCCGCGTCTGTTTTTGAAATCACGTTGACCATCGAAACCGCCGCGATGCTTGCAAGCGCTTCGCCGCGAAAACCCAGCGTTTGTATTGAATAAAGGTCGTCTTTTTTGTGGATTTTACTTGTCGCGTGCGGCAAAAACGCCGTCAATAAATCGTCTTTTGCGATTCCTGCGCCGTCGTCCGTAACCCTGATTTTGCTTTTCCCTCCCGAAAACACCTCGATCTTCACCGACTTTGCGCCGGCGTCAATTGAGTTTTCGACAAGTTCTTTCACGACGGATGCCGGTCTTTCGACGACTTCGCCCGCCGAGATCAAGTTGTAGATACTGCTGTCAAGAACGTTGATTTTCATAATTTATCCGCCTTGTCTTTAAGGTCAAGTAAGATTGCGAACGCCTGCACCGGGCTGACGTTTTCGATATTCGTGTCTTTAAGTATTTTTACGATTTCGTTGTCGTCGCTACTTTCGTCGAAAAGCGAAATTTGTTTTTGTTTTCCGCCCTTTGCCGTCATCATAATGCTGTTTGTGTCGCGATTTATGTCGATTTCTTCAAGTTGGCGCATTATGGTTTTGGCGCGAGCAACGACGTTTTTGGGGATTCCCGCAAGTTCCGCAACCTCGATGCCGAAACTTTTCGACGCGCTTCCCCTTACGATTTTGTGCAGGAAAACGATTGTCCCGCCGATTTCTTTTATGAGAATCTGGAAGTTTTTCACTCCGTCGAGCACGCCTTCGAGTTCCGAAAGTTCGTGGAAATGCGTTGCGAACAAGGTTTTTGCGCCGATATTTCTGGAAATTTCTTCGATTACCGCCCATGCAATCGAAAGTCCGTCGATTGTCGACGTGCCGCGCCCGATTTCGTCCAGAATCAACAAGGATTTGTCGGTTGCGTTGTTCAGAATCGTCGCGACTTCCACCATTTCAACCATAAACGTACTTTGCCCGAGTGTAATGTCGTCCGACGCGCCGACTCGTGTGAAAATGCGGTCGGTAAGCGAGATTTCCGCAGAATCCGCAGGGACGAACGAGCCGATTTGCGCCATTAAAGTTATGAGCGCGACCTGTCGCATATAAGTTGATTTACCCGCCATATTCGGACCGGTGATAATCATGCATCGGTTTTCTTTTTCGTCAAGGTTTGTGTCGTTGGGGACGAACGCGGTCGATTTCGCGACGGCTTCCACGATGGGATGACGCCCGTTTTTGATTGAAATATGTTTGATTTTGTCGCTGACGACGGGTTTTACGTAATTATTACTCAAAGCGACCGTCGCAAACGATTGCAAAACGTCGATTGTCTGAACGGCTTTTGCGGACTGCAAAAACTCGTCGATATGCGTTTTGAGTTCTTGTACCAGATCTTCAAAAATCGCAAGTTCGAGTTTCACTGCGTTTTCTTCGGAACCTAATATGCGGTTTTCGATTTCTTTCAGTTCTTCCGTGACGTATCGTTCGCCGCCGACAAGGGTTTGTTTGCGCTGATAGCGAAGCGGCACCATATCGACCTGCGACTTCGACACTTCGATATAATATCCGAAAATTTTGTTGTATCCTACTTTCAGATTTTTGATGCCGGTGTTTTCTTTTTCGGCGGCTTCGAGGTTGGCAAGCCAGACCGTGCCTTCTTTTTTGGCGTTTCTGTATTCGTCAAGTCGTTTGTCAAAGCCTTCCCTGATAAACTGTCCGTCCTTTATCGACGCGCCGGCTTTTTCGTCGATTGCGGCAAAAATTTTGTCCGAAAGTTTATCGTTCGTAACGATTGTATTTGCGATTTTCGTGATGTTTTTGTCGTCAAAGCATTTTGCGACGCTTTTGACAAGTGGCAATGCTTTCAGTGTTTCCCCGATCGAAATAAGGTCGCGCGGGTTCGTGTTTCCGTATGCGATACGCGCCGAAAGCCTTTCGATATCGCGGATTCCCCGAAGCGACTCGCGCAGATACGAAAGGTTTTCCTTGTCGTTTGCGATTGCTTCCACCGCGTTAAGCCTTGCGCTTATGCTTTTTGCCGAAACAAGCGGTTTTTCAATCCAATTTTTGATAAGGCGCGCGCCCATGCTCGTTACGGTTTTGTCCAGAAGCCACAATAAGCTGCCGAAACGTTTCCCATCGTGCATGGTTTCCGTGAGTTCGAGATTTCGTCTTGTGTTGACGTCGATGAGCATAAACGAGTCGTTTCTCACGAAGTTTATCTTGTTTATGTGCGACAAATCGCGTTTTCCCGTTTGCAGCATATATTCGACAAGCGCGCCGCCCGCGGAAATCGCAAGTTTTTTGTCCGCGCACTCAAACGGTTCAAGGGTTTTGACGCCAAGTTGTTTCAAAAGCGTTTTTTCGGCGTTGTCGAAAGAAAATGCCCAGTCGAAAAATGTTTCGGGACGTTTCAATCTTCCCGACATCACGCTGTTTAATACGATACCGTCGCCTTTTGAATTGATTATCGTCTGACAAGGTGAAATCGACGCAAGTACGTCGTCCAGCACGTCGGGGTTTTTAGCGTCGTTTTCAAAAAGGCAAAACTCGCCCGTTGACATATCCGCCCACGCAAGCCCGAATCCTTTGTCGGAAACGTAAACCGACGCGATATAGTTGTTATCTTTTTCGGGAAGAAGGCTGTCCTCGACAACCGTGCCCGCAGTGATGACGCGCACGACGTCGCGGTCGAGTTGTTTTCCTTTTTGCGCTTCTTCGGGAGTGTTGAGTTGCTCGCAAATCGCAACCTTAAAGCCGCCGTCGATAAGTTTTTTTATGTAGTTATCGACCGCATGATAAGGCACGCCGCACATAGGCGCGCGCTCTTCAAGCCCGCAGTCGCGCCCCGTAAGCGTCAGGTTCAGAAAATCGGACGCGGTTACGGCGTCATCGAAAAACATTTCGTAAAAATCGCCGAGGCGGAATAACAAAATGGCGTCCTTGTATTGTTCCTTGATTTCAAGGTATCTTCGCATCATCGGCGACAACTGATTTTTCTCTTTCAAAGTATTTCTCCTAAAAGCTGTGCGTTTTTGACGGCGGTGATTTTAACGTTTTTGAACTCGCCGATCATAGATTCGTCGCCCTTTGCGCTGACGAGCCTGCCGCTTTCGGTGCGCCCGACGACGTATCCGTTTTTCTTTTCCTGCATACCTTCGACAAGGATTTCGTAAACGTTTCCGACGTAATCTTTTGAGATTTCTTCGGTGATTTCGTTTTGCCTTGCGATAAGTCGTTTTATGCGATTTTGCTTGATTTCATAAGGAATTTGCGGCATTTCGGCGGCTTTCGTGCCCTTTCTTACCGAATAAATGAACGTGAACGCCGTTGAAAACCTGACTTTTTCGACAATGTCCATCGTGTCTAAAAAGTCTTCTTCGGTTTCGTACGGGAAGCCGACCATAATGTCCGTCGTGATGCCGCAGTCGGGAAGGTAACGCCTTATCATGTCGATAAGCCCGAGATAATGCTCGCGCGTGTAGCGACGGTTCATATTTTTCAGAACCGAGTTGCTGCCCGCCTGAATCGGAAGATGGATATTGTTGCAGATTTTGTCGTTATCCCTGATTGCTTTCACGACGTCTTCGGTGAGGTCTTTCGGGTGCGACGTCATAAAACGAATACGGAATTTCCCGTCGATTTTCGCGACTTCCCTTAAAAGGTTTGCAAAATTTACGTTTTCGTCCGGAACGTCGTTGCCGTAACTGTTGACGTTTTGTCCGAGAAGGGTTATTTCTTTGTAGCCGTCATTAATAAGTTTTTCGCATTCTGAAATAATGCTTTTCATATCGCGGCTTCTTTCGCGCCCCCTGACGTACGGCACGATGCAATACGTGCAGAAATTGTTGCAGCCGTAATTTATGTTTACCCACGCGTTCGGGAAACTCGTGCGTGTGACGGGCGTGGTCTCGTCGTCGATATAACCGTCGGTGTCAAGGACGGCGGCGACGCGCTTTTTCTTTTCAAGGCGGATTCTTATCTGATTTTCAAGGTCGGAAATATTGTGCGTGCCCAGAATTACGTCGACGTATTGATAACGCTCTTTCATGTTTTCGGCGAAACCGTTTTGCTGAGTCATACAGCCCGTAACGACGATAAGAAGGTTTTTGTTTTTCTTTTTGAGTTCCTTCATTTTGCCGATGTTGCCAAGCGCTCTGCGTTCAGCGGTGTCGCGGATACAGCAGGTATTGAAAACCACGACGTCGGCGTTTTCAGGCTCGTTCACCGCGCTCATACCCATGCCGCTTAAAATGCCCGAAATCTTTTCGGACTCGTGCAGGTTCATCTGGCAACCGTACGTTACCACGCAATATTTTTTGTTTTTGAAATCGATAATACTATTCATAGTATTAAATTATACATTTTTTTACAAATATAAGCAAGAAATAAGCCTTATAAAAACATAAAAATTTGACTTATATGCATACTGCAACTATGAAAAAGTTTTTGAAGATTTTGCTTGTGTCAATGATGGTTTTTGCGGTGGTTTTGACCTGCGGCGGCTTAATTGCCTTTCAAAGTATTACAAAAAACGCCGTTTTCGATAATACTTTAATGCCAAAAAACGAGATAACGACAGTTTTTTCTGACATAAACGGCAATAACGTTGAAGGATTTAAGAATTCATTCGCGCAATACTTTGAACTGCCCGATAACCTTAAAAACGCCGTCGTCGCCGTTGAAGACAAAAGGTTTTATAAGCATAAAGGCGTCGATACGATAAGAATTTTCGGCGCGATAAGAAACAATCTGAAAGGCGGTTCGCTTGAAGGCGCGTCGACAATTACGCAGCAACTTGTGAAAAATACTCACCTTACGCAAGAAAAATCAATAAAACGGAAACTCAACGAAATCAAAATCGCAAAACAACTTGAAAAAGAATATTCAAAAGACGATATTCTGACGTCGTATCTTAACGTGTCGTATTTCGGCGGTGGGCTTTACGGCGTCAAAAGCGCGGCAAAAGGTATTTTCAACAAAAACCTTTCTTCGCTTACCCTGTCCGAGTGTGCGGTGCTTGCGGGAATTCTTAAAAATCCGTCGAAGTATTCCCCCGTTGCAAGCGTCGAAAACGCGACGAAAAGGCGAAACGTCGTGCTTTCTCTTATGAAAAATCAGAATTTAATCACCGACGCCGAATATAATAGCGCGAAAAACGAAAAAATCTCGGTTGACCTGAACGCAATATACTCCAACACACAAAGTTACGTGGAATCGGCGGCGTTCGAGGCGGCAGGTATTCTGAACGTTTCCGTCGGCGGCGTGCTTTCGGGTGGATATAAAATCGAAACCTTCTTAAATCCTTCTTATCAGGCGTGTCTTACCGAGGTTCTGGGCAATCCGAATTTCTACGTTCTGAACAAAAACGGCGTTCGCGCCGACGGATTGTCGATAATCGTCGATAACAAAAATATGGGCGTTTCGGCGTATTTTTCAACAAAAAAACGGAATATTTACGATTTTTATCGACCTTTCGGTTCAACGGCAAAACCCGTTGTCATATACGCGCCGGCACTTTCAGAAAACGTCGTGTCTCCTGCGACGCCCGTTCTCGATATGAAAACCGACTTCAACGGATATATGCCGAAAAATTATAACGAGCATTATCTCGGGTGGACCGACGTCCGTGCTGCGATTATGACTTCGTCAAACGTCGTTGCGGTAAAAACGTACAACGCGCTGGGATTTAAGAACGTGCAGTCGTTTGCAAACAGCGTCGGCATAAATATTTCCGATTTCGACGAAAACGCGACGGTCGCGCTTGGAAACTTTTCTAAAAACAATATGTTGTCGCTTGTCGGTGCGTACGCAACATTTGCAAACTCGGGAATCTATAATAAGCCGTCGTTTATAAACCGCATTTACGACAAATCCGGCAAAATCGTTTACGAAAAATCGCTTGAACAAAACGCCGTTTTGTCCCCTGCCGACGCTTATATTATGACCGACGTGCTGGTCGATACCGCAAAATACGGCACGGCAAAAGGACTTAATAATCTTGACTTTCAGGTTGCGGCAAAAACGGGAACGGTCGGCGGTGCGGACGGGAATTCTGACGCTTATAACGTCGCGTACACTTCGTCGCACACGTATCTTTTGTGGCACGGAAACGCGTCGGGCGCGAAAAACAACGATATGTCGCTTGACGAAACCGGCGGAAGCTACGTTACCCGTTCCATGCGCGAAGTTTTGAAGTACGTCGAAAGCGGAAAATCTGCGGCGTTTACGATTCCAAGCGACGTTTATCGCGTCGATATCGACGCCTACGCACAGAAAAACAAGCAAAAAGTACTGCTTGCGACAAAGAACACACCGAAAACGTATCTTAAAAGCGAAGTGTTCAAAAGGGATAACCTGCCCGAAAACTATTCGACCTGCTTTGACGGGTTTTCGGTTGAAGAAATCGAATGCAGCGTGTCTGACGGGATCGTCAACGTGAAAATTGCCGCCGAACCGTATCTTTATTACGACGTTTTCAGGTTTGACGGCGAACGGGAAACCCTTGTCAGACAATACGAAAACGGCAACGATAAACTGAGTTTTTACGACGTCGTTTACAACAAAAAACTTGTGAAGTATTATATAAAACCCTATTTTTACAACCAATACGGCATAAAAATAGTCGGTAACGTTCACGAAACCGACTGGTTTTTATTGAATAACGACATAAATATCGACGATTTCAGCAATTATTAAATCAATGCTTGACTTCGATAACTTCGATATTGTCCATCGCTCTTTTAATAAGACCTTCGACGTCAAGAGCCTTTTCCGCGCGTTCGATAAGTTCAAGTTTCGGACGGATCACGGGGTTTTTCGGAAGGAAAATCGTGCAGCAATCCTGATACGGAAGGATACTCGTTTCAAAAGCGTCGATATGTTTTGAAATTTTCACGATTTCTTCCTTGTCAAAACCGATAAGCGGACGAAATACGGGCAATCTTTCAATGACCTTGTTGGTAACCGTGATGCTTTGCATGGTTTGCGACGCGACTTGTCCCAGACTTTCGCCGGTGACGAGCGCGCCCGCGTTGATTTGCATCGCAAGCCTTTCCGAAATACGCATCATAATGCGGCGCATAATCGTTATCATGTATTCGGGCGGGCAGAATTTGTGAATGTTTTCCTGAATGTCGGTGAACGGCACGACGTGAAGTTTAACGTGTCCCGCGTACGCGGAAACGATTTTTGCAAGGCTTACGACTTTTTCTTTTGCCTGCTCGCTCGTGTACGGCATGCTGTGGAAGTGGATCGCGTCGATTTGAAGCCCGCGTTTTGCCATCATATACGCCGCGACGGGGCTGTCGATGCCGCCAGACAGCAGACAAAGCGCTTTGCCGCTCGATCCTACGGGCATGCCGCCGGCGCAGTGAATTTTGTCAAGGAAGATATAAGTATATCCGTTTTCGCGTATATCGACGTAAACTTCTTTGTCAAAGTTTGTGAGATCCACCGACGTTTCGGGATATTTTTCCAGAATGTCGCCGCCGATTTCCGCAGCCATAACGGGGCTTGGGATTTCGACGCGTTTATCCGCCCTTCTTACCGTCACGCGGAATTTCAAAGGCGTATCGTCAAACAAATCGACCGCCGCTTTTCTTATTTCGTCAAAATCCGTTTTGACCTTATTTGCGACGCTCAGCGAATAAATACCGAATACTTTTTTCAGCCTTTCGACGATTTCCGTTTCAAGGTCGACGTCGTAATCGGACACGACGTATCTGTTTTGCGACGTTGAAAAACGATATTCGTAACTTTTCAGCGTTTCTTTGATGTTGTCGATAAGTTTTTTTTCAAAAAATTTTCTGTTGTTTCCCTTCAAAAATATTTCGGAAAACCTTAAAAGAATGACTCTTTCCATATTAAATCCTTTTATAATCGGTTAATTTTTCGGTAATGACTTTGAGTTTTTCAACGAAGAAATCGCATTCTTCGATCGTGTTCGTTTCCGACACACTGACGCGGATAATGCCTTCCTTATGCTCGTCGTCAAGGTTTAAGAGCGACTGGAATTTGTTGATGCCTTTTTTGCTGCTGCACGCGCTGCCGACGCCGATAAGGATGCCGTAATCTTCAAGGCTGTGCAGCATGACTTCGCCGCGAACGCCCTTTAACGCAAGCATCAGAATATGCGGCGAGTTTTCAGGCGAAACAATAATATGTTCAGGCATGGATTCGCTTATTTTTTGGCGAAGATAATCAAGGACGACTTTTCGTTTTTCAACATTTTCGTTGAACATTTTATCGTATTTTTCAAGAATTTTTGAAAAAGCGACGATTCCCGCAAGATTTTCCGTTGCGCTTCGTAAACCCTTTTCCTGCCCGCCACCGAGAATAAGCGGGTTAATTCTGACGCCCTTTCTGATGTAAAGTCCGCCGACTCCGCGCGGTGCGTGAACCTTGTGCGCGCTGACCGAATACATATCGACGCCAAGGTTCATAAGGTTTACCTTGACTTTCATAAGCGCCTGCACGCCGTCGGAATGGACGATTGATTTCGGCGCGACGGCTTTCGTGAGTTTTACGATTTTTTGAAGATCGTTCACCGCGCCCGTTTCGTTGTTGACGTGCATTATCGACACGAAACAAACGTCCTTGGTCAAAAGTTTTTTGAACTCGTCGATATTAACGCTTCCGTCGGGGTTCAGCGGTGCAAAAACAACGTCGTATCCCTTGTTCAGAAGGTCGGTTGCGGGGTTGAGCATTGCGGAATGTTCGCTTGCGCTCACGATAATACGCGCGTTTTTCGGTTTTTTCACGCCGTAAATCGCCATATTGTCGGCTTCCGTGCCGCTTGCGGTGAATATAAAATCGCCGTCGCCGTGCATGATTTTCAGAATGTTTTCGCGCGCGGCGTTCAAGGTTTTCGTGTTTTCAAGTGCTTCGCGGTACAACGCCGACGGGTTAAAGAACTTTTCAACGCCGTATTCTTTTAGCGCGTCGATCGCGATTTCGTCGAGCGGCGTCGTCGCCGCATTGTCAAAGTAAATCATTTTTTCTGTTCCGTATAAGTGCTTCAAGATATAAGCAAGGCGAAAAATACAAATTTCTCGTCAGACTATTCTCAATAAAGCGGATTTTTATAATACGTTTGCCCTCCGGTGCGGCAAAAACGTCGGTTTTTTCAGGAATTCGTTCAAATTCCCGTTCAATGCTCACGATATCGTTTATGGGTATCGAAATCTCATACTTTTTCTTTCCGAAGTTTGAAAAGGCGGAAATTTTCAGCGTATCGCGGACGAAAAAGTATTCAAAACTTGCGGTTCTTTCAAGCACGGATTGCTTCAACGCAATGCCCGAAATCACAAAAATCGCAAATCCTATCAGATAATAAGGCGAGAAAACCGCGCTGAGTACCACGAATAAAAGCGACGCGACTTTTAACGCGTATGACCAGAACAAAAGTTTTTTTACTTTTTTCGCCTCGGTTGCACCGGTGTTCGTTTCGGTTTCCGAGAAAAATTCGGGCATCATTTGATTTTCACCATGGTAACGCCGTTATCGCCTTCGCCATAAACGCCGTCGCGGAATTCCTTGACGCAAGGATGACCTTTTAAATATGCCTGAACGCCCTTTCTCAACGCGCCCGTGCCCTTGCCGTGTACGACGCGGACTTCGGGAACGTTTGCTTCCGACGCCTGATACAAAAACGGATCGAGTTCAAAAATCGCCTCGTCCACGGTTTTCCCGAGAAGGTTTATTTCGGTTTTTATTTGTGCGTTGGAGAATGCTTTCGACACGCTCACGCGCTCAGATTTCGATTTTGTCGGCGCAAGTCGCTTGCAATTTTTTGCCTTAACTTTGGTTTTTACCGCGCCGAGCATTATCTCGTATTCGCCGTTTTTGTTGACGGCGGTAACCTTACCGACTTTGTCGAGCGTATCGACGTAAACTTCGTCGCCGACTTTGATTTCGCCGCCGATAAAATTAAGATTTTGATCGTATTCGGCGTTGATGTCGTTTTCTTCGTACTCGGCGGACATATTTTCAAGACGTTTTTTGAGTTTTCTTGCCTCGAAAAGCGCCTGTTCGTCGGGCTTATTCAAAAGTTCTTTCAGCTCGTCGATGATATCGTTCGCCTCGCTCACGCTGGATTCGATAAGTTTTTTGGTATCTTTTCTGATTTGTTCGTTAAGTCTTTCGTTGTTATCGCGCAGTTTTTTAAGTTCGTCCTGCACGTTTTTGAGTTCTTTTTCCGCTTCTATTTTGTGGATTTTTGCCTGTTCGGTCAATTCTTCGGCGGTTTTTCGCGCTTTTTCCGCGGACATTAAGACTTTATCGAACGATTTTGACTCTTCGCTGAGCATGGAATCCGCGTCGTCGACGATTTCCTTTTTAAGCCCGAGCCGTCTTGCGATCTGTATCGCGTTGGACGTTCCCGTTGATCCGATGATAAGCCGATAAAGCGGCTCGAACGTGTTTACGTTGAAGTCCATACTGCTGGAACCCACGCCCTCGGTGCTGACCGCGTATTCTTTAAGCGCGTTGAAATGCGACGTGATAACCGCTTTCGCGCCGACTTTTTTGATTTCTTTCGTGATTGCGACGGCAAGCGCGCTGCCTTCCGCGGGGTCTGTACCCGCGCCGAGTTCGTCCAGAAGCAAAAGCGTGTCGGGCGTGATATCGTTTATAAACGACACGATGTTTTTAAGGTGTCCCGAAAACGTCGACAAAGATTGTTCAATGGATTGTTCGTCGCCGATATCCGTGAAAATGTTTGAAAACGTCGAAATTTCGCTGTCCGCGCCCGCAGGAATGAACATGCCCGTAAGTGCCATGACTTCCAGAATCCCCACAAGTTTGAGCGTTACGGTTTTGCCGCCCGCGTTCGGACCGGTGATAAGCATCACGTCAAAGTCTTTTCCAAGATATATCGTGATGGGTTTCACCTTGTTTTTGTCGATAAGCGGATGCCTGCCGGCAACGATATTTATATAACCTTTATCGTTGATTTTGGGCATAATCGCCTTCATCGTCCTTGCGAGTTTTGCCCTTGCGAAAATCAGGTCAAGCCGCGCGATAATTTCGTAATTGTTAAGGATTTCGTTGACGTCGCCGCGCACCGAAGCCGTAAGGTCGGTAAGAATTTTTTCGATTTCCTGCTGCTCTTCGATAAGAAGGGTTTTCAGTTCGTTATTAAGTTCGACAACGGCAAGCGGCTCAATAAAAAGCGTTTGCCCGGACGCCGATTGATCGTGCACAAGCCCTTGCATCGCGCCCTTGAACTCCGACTTAACGGGGATAACGTATCTGTCGCCGCGCATCGTGACGATGTTGTCCTGCAAATATTTCTGATACTTGCCCTGTGTGACGTAACTTTGCAGTTTAAGTTTGACGTTTTCGTTGGTGCGCCTGATTTTGATGCGGATCTGACGAAGCGCGGGGCTTGCGTCGTCGCTCATTTCGGTGTCGGAAATTATGCTTTTGTCGATTCTTTCTTCGAGAGGAAGATTTGTGAAAAGCCCGAACGAGTATCCTTTTATCACGTCGGCGTCGATTGCGCGTGACAAAGTATTTTTAAGGATCCTTGACACTTTCAGCACGCGGGTAATTTTCAGAAGTTCCGCCATCGTGAGATTTGAAAGTTTTCTCGTGCGCTCCAAAGACGTTACGATATTGTCGATTGCGAAATTCGGGTCCAACGACTGCTCGTACAGGATTTTGTCTGCCTCAAACGTTTCGATAAGCCAAGACTCTGCAAGGTTTTTGTCGTTGGTCGGTCGCGTTTCGTCGGCAAGTTCCCTTGCGCGCTCGGACGAGACGTGCGTTTTCAGCATATCCAGAATCTTTTGATATTCCAATGTTTTTAAGGCTTTTTCAGCGTTCATAACACACCGTTTATAAAATGTCCGTTGGTTTTGTCACGAGTCGTTAAGGATAAATTATCCTTAAACGCGGCGAATACATTGTCCGCTTCGTCACGCGATAATTGTAACATATTCAGATATAAATTAAAAGAATTCGGCTTCACTTTTGACGAAATATCGTGAATTTTTGAGTTATACAGCGTGAAATAACAGTTTGCCGTCTTGTTTCTTAGGATTTTGAATTCGTAATTTTTGCGGTCGACGTAGGTAAAGCCGTTTTTATAAGCGCAGTTTTTGCAGGTTTTTCCCGTCAGAAGTTGCGACGCGCAGTGCGAAAGATTCATAAGCGGCAAATATCCGTATGCAAAAACAAACGGGGTTGTCGAAAACGCATTAAGTTCCTTTTCGGTAAGTTCCGCGCTTGCAACAAATAAATCGTCGGACAAAAGGTTTTTGTCGACGTCGTTGAAAATATTGAGTTCGTATCCCGAAAACAGTTTAAGATTATACTTTCTCGCAAGGTATATGCCATACGGATTCGTTGCGTAAATGCCTGAAATGCCGGTGTTTTTAATAATACTTTCATACAAAGCGACGTCGTTTTCACGCGCGTTTACGATGAGTTTCAAGTACGCCTTGTCTTTTTTGTCGCCTAAAACACTCAAAAACGACGATACCGATTTTTCCGAAAACTCGTCCGGGAAAAACACGATTGCGTCCGCTTCGTTTATTATGCGATGTGACAGTTGATTTTCGTTTTGAACCTCGACAGCGATGAGATTATTATAATTTTTGCGGTTTTTTATAATAGTTTCACGCGGTTTTTCGTCATTTTTCGCAAAAATGTACGATTTTAATATTTCTTCCTTTAATCCGTCCAAAGCGTCGCGGCGCAACGAATTCAGCACGCTTCTTTGCGCGAAAACGTCAGATAATATTTTGCCGCTCACCTTTTCGACAACGAAACACGTGTCGCCCGTCTTTGAAAGAGAATCCGTTATCGTCATCTCGTCAAGCGGTTTATTCTGCGCTTTTTCAAAATCGGACGAAACGGTATAAGCAAACTCTTTATGTTCGTACGTCGCTGAAAAGTTTCCGTTTTCGTCGATAAGGTATTTAACTTTCACCGGGATTTTCTTTTCAGAAAAGGTAAATTCCGCGTCCGAAGTCTTTCTTATTTCGTATCCGGGCTTTGCGCCGATAATCGGATATTTCCCGTTTTTTGCTTTCGGAAACGCGCCGCCCGACTTTTCAAAACCGTTTTCGTCCAGAAGTTTGTAGCCCTGTCCTTCCGAGATTTTGTCAAAAAACCTGATTTCGGCATAACCTTGCTTATCGACGCTTGCGACCTTACCGACCAAAAGCCCGATGTTGCCTTGAACCTTTTCGCTCATAATATTTCTCGTGTCGTCAAAGGAATATCCTTTTGTGAAGTTGCCACGATTATAAGCGGATTTTAAGGCGTTTATATCGTTTTTTTGTGCAATAAACCCGTTTTTTACGATTTTTTTGTAAGTCGAAACAGTTTTGAAAACGTATTCGGGACGGCGAAGTCGCCCTTCGATTTTGAAACTCGAAACGCCTGCGGCGGCAAGTTCTTTCAAATTTTCGGCAAGGCATAAGTCGGAAGTCGACAAAAGATAACCTTGCTTTCCCGTCGTTTTTTCGGTGTAAAACAATCTGCACGGTTGCAGGCATCTGCCCCTGTTTCCGCTGCCGCCGTTAATGAACGACGACATAAGACATTTCCCGGAAAACGCAACGCACAGCGCACCGTGCACGAAATACTCGATTTCCAAGTTAGTTTCGGCTTTGATTTTTTTGATTTCTTCGATTGTCGCCTCGCGCGACAAAACCACGCGTGAAAACCCAAGGCTTTCTGCAAATTTCGCGCTTTCCGCGTTGCATACGCCGAATTGAGTTGACGCGTGCAAGCGGACGTTTGGCGCAAATTCTTTTGCAAGTTCAAGCGCCAACATATCCGTGATAATGAAAGCGTCAACGTTCGCCTGTCCGCACGCGACGATAATATTTTTCAGTTCTTCCTTCTCCGACTCTTTTACGGCGATATTTATCGTGACGTAAACTTTCACGCCGAAAAGGTGGCAATAATCCACCGTATCTTTGATGTTTTTGGTTGTAAAGTTTTCGGCCTTAATCCTCGCATTAAACGCGGATAGCCCCAGATAAACCGCGTCGGTATCTGAGGCTATTGCCGATTTTAACGATATTAAATCACCTGCCGGAGCAAGAATTTCAATCATACACGAAGTTTGACTCTGTATTTACGCTTCATACTCTTCAAAGCGTGGTCGATTTCCGCCTGAACTTCGTCGTCGGTGAGCGTCCTGTCGGGAGCGCGGAATACGACGGTCAAAGCGATTGACGTATTGCCCTTCGGCACGCCTTGTCCTTTGTAAACGTCAAAGATTTCAACGCTTTCCAGAAGTTTTCTGTTTGTAACTTTCTTGATAACCGCAACGACCTGATCGGACGAAACGCCGTCTTTGACAAGTAGCGCAAGGTCGCGGCTGATTGCGGGATATTTCGGAAGCGCTTTGAATTCACGATGATCGACGGCGTGTGCGAAAAGTTTGACAAGATTGATTTCCGCAACGTAAACGCGCGTGTCGATGTCATAGGCTTCCTGAACGTCGGGATAAACCTCGCCGATGTAACCGACCGACTCGTCCCCGACAAAGATTTCTGCGCTTCTGCCTTCGTGCAAATAAGGTTTATTCACGCGGGCATAGGTCGTTTTGTCGATTTTAAACGCCGAGAAAACGCTGTCAAGCAGTCCTTTGAGCGCAAAGAAATCGTAATCCGCGCCGTACATACCGACGCACAAAGTTTCGGTCTCGACGGGGAAATCTTTAAGCGGCAATGCTTTTGGCGCGAAAACTTTGGACGTTTCAAAGAAAATGCCGTCCTTATTGTTTTTGCTGAAATTGCTGCCGATTATCGAAAGCATGCTGCCGACAAGAGTCGTACGCATAATGCTGACGTCTTCGCCAAGCGGGTTGAGAATGGGAATAGCGTTTCTCAGCGCGTCGTTTTTCGGAAGACGAAGAATATCGAACGTCTTTGGCGAGATGAAACTGTAAGTAATGATTTCGTTCGCGCCTTTTGCGGTAAGAATGCGTTTAAGTAAATCTTCTTTCGTTCTGAACGCGTCGCGGCCGCCCATAGTTTGCTTTGAAGCGTCGGCAAACAAGGTCGACTTGATTTTATTGTAGCCGTACAGACGAATGATTTCTTCCGCAAGGTCGTTTGCGCCCTCGATATCCTCGCGATATGCGGGAATCTGGCATTCAAGGCGTTTTCCCTTCACGACGGTTTTGATTTGCAACGAGTTCAGAATCTCAACCATTTTTTCGGTGGGAACCTTAATGCCCAGAATATTGTTGATTTTCTTATACGGCACGGTGAGCGTGCGGGGTTTGACCGCGTTCATATTCGTGTCGATCGTACCGGAAATAATCGTGCCCCAGCCGTTCGTCTGAATGAGCGTCAAAGCGCGGTCGATTGCGATTGCCTGACTCAAAAAGTCGATGCCTTTTTCAAATCTTGCGCTGCTGTCGCTTTTAAGGTTAAGTTTTCTTGAAGTGCGACGCACGTTATCGCGTGCGAATTTCGCGCTTTCAAAGATAATGGTGTGGGTATCGTCGGAAATGCCGCTGTCAAGACCGCCCATAATGCCCGCGACAGCCAAAGGTTTTTCGGCGTCGGCGATGACAAGGACGTCGTTGTCGAGGTTGTGCGTCGTGTTGTCGAGCGTGGTGATAGTTTCGCCTTCTTCCGCGCGACGGACGACAATGCGATGACCTGCGATTTTTTCGTAATCGAAAGCGTGCATCGGCTGACCGAGTTCGATAAGAATATAGTTTGTGATATCGACGATATTGTTGATGGGTTTGATGCCAACCGCGCGAAGCCTGTCCTTAATGATTTTGGGACTTTCGCAAATTTTGATGTTTTTGACGGCTTTTGCCATATAACGCGGGCAAAGGTCTGCGTCGGCAACCTGAACGTCCAGCAAATTAAAGATACGTTCGGGCGTTGCGGTGTAACTTGTGACGGGTGCTTTCACGGTTTTGTGAAGGACTGCGCCGACTTCACGCGCGATACCCCATATACTGTTGCAGTCGGGACGGTTTGCCGTGACCGAAACGTCCAGAATAACGTCGGTGCGGCCGAGAATTTCGTTGATGTCGACGCCGACTTTCGTGTCGGGTTTCAAAATAAGAATGCCGTCGACGTCCGCGCCTTCGTAATCTGCGTCGGTCAGACCGAGTTCACTGCCGCCGCAAAGCATGCCGAGCGATTTCACGCCGCGAAGTTCCCCGTTGAAAATACGTTTTCCGTCGGGAAGAACCGCGCCGTCAAGCGCGACGGGAACGATATCGCCGACCTGCACGTTCTGCGCGCCGGTAACGATTTGCAAAGTTGCGGTTTTGACGTTGATCTGGCAAATCCAGAGGTGGTCGGAATTGGGGTGGCGTTCCATTGCAAGCACGCGTCCCGTAACGACGTTTTTGATTGCGTCCGCCTCGCGGATAATTTCTTCGACCTCGAAACCCGCGTGTACGAGTTTGTCCGCAAGCGCTTCGGCAGGTATATCTATTTTAACAAAATCTTGTAACCAACTTATTGGTGCTTTCATAAAAAATCTCCTACTTATATTGCTCTAAAAAGCGTTTGTCGTTTTCAAAGAAAAGACGAATATCGGGGATACCGTATTTAATCATTGCGATACGTTCGATACCGAAACCGAATGCGTAGCCGCTGTATTCCTTGCTGTTGATGCCGCATGCTTCGAGAACCGCGGGATTTACGATGCCCGCGCCGAGGATTTCAATCCAGCCCGTGCCCTTGCAAACGCGGCAGCCTTTACCGTGGCAGATACTGCACGACACGTCGACTTCGACGGACGGCTCCGTAAACGGGAAGTAACTTGGACGGAAACGAACTTTCGTTTTTTCGTCAAAAAGTTTCTTCGCAAAGACTTCGAGCGCGCCTTTTAAGTCGCAAAGCGTGATATGTTTGTCGATGACAAGCCCTTCGACCTGCTGGAACATCGGGCTGTGCGTCGCGTCGTCGTCGTTTCTGTAAACTTTGCCGGGAACGACGATACGAATCGGCGGTTTTTCGGTGGTCATCGTGCGAGCCTGCATCGGGCTTGTGTGCGTACGAAGCAGGAAATTGTCGGTGATATAGAATGAATCCTGCATATCGCGCGCGGGGTGATCCTTCGGAATGTTGAGAAGCTGGAAGTTAAAGTAATCGCTTTCGATTTCCGGACCTTCCTTGACCTCGAACCCGAGCCCGATAAACGTATCGAGAATCTGGTTTTTGACTTCCGTCAAAGGATGCAACGCCCCGAGTTCCGTCTTTCCGGGAAGCGTGACGTCGATATATTCGCTTTTAATGCGCGCTTGTTTTTCAATTTCCTTAAACTCTGCTTCTTTTTCGGCAATACGACCTTCAAGCATGACTTTCACGTCGTTGAACATTTTGCCCACTTCGGGCTTTTGTTCGCGCGGGACGTCTTTCAGACCGCGCATAGCGATTGTGAAATCGCCGTTTTTGCCAAAGATTTTCACTTTCACGTTGTTTACGTCGTTGAGCGTTTTCGCGTCGTTTATGAGCGCGACGCCGTCGGACTTTAACCTTTCGATGGCTTCAATCATAATTACTCCTTGAATTTTGATTAAAATAATTTTAACACAAGGAAGAAATAAAGTAAAGAAATAATGTTGAAAATAAAAACAAAAAATTACAAAATTTAATGTCGAAATTAAGAAAAATTGATTTTTTTTGTATAAAACCTTAAAAATGACTTAAAAGATTTGTTACGGGACAAGATTATATCCCGACGATATCTTCCCTACGCCCAGATAAGTATCGGGGACTTTCCCGACAATAAGATTTTCACACACGAGGATTTCCGACTGCGTTTCGACGGATATTTCGGACGCAGGAAGCGCAACCGTGACCGAAAGCAGGACTATCACGTAAATTTTATGGATTGTCTGGTTGATTCCCGCCGACTGAAATTCCGAATAAAAGTCGCAGTTTGTCGCGGCGATGGGCAGTATTTCGATGTTGACGTCGGGACCGGTGCCCACAAACATCGTTATCCCGGACAGCGTGCCGAGCGGAATGCTGATTTTCGTCGTTCCGTTGTTTTCAAGGTATCTTTGCGTAAGAATGGCGATTTCCCGCGCGAATTTGTTAATATTAATGGATTTTGCCTCGATAAGCGTTACGTCGCCGTCGTTGTTTTTTACCACCTCGAACAGGTCGTTATAGTTCACGCTTTCGTTAAAAAGTACGCTGTTGGTCGCGCGGTTGGCTGCGTTTATCGCAAGTGCTTTCACTTCCGCCTCGCAAGTCGTCGTGAAAACGGGCACGACGTTTCCGCGGAAATACGAAAAAATAAGCCCTGCGACAAGTATAATTACCGCAATTATAAATAAGACTTTCAGCAGTTTTCTCGTTTTCGGGCTTATCGACAATATCACGCATATATGATATGCGGCGACTTATAATATGATTACTTGTTATTATATAAATATTTTAACTTTCTTTTGTTTTAGCCTTGAAAATCAGCGCGAAAATAAATCCGAAAAATATCGCCGCGGAAAGTCCCGACGATACCGCGCTCATGCCGCCCTTCACCGCGCCCAGGATCCCTTCTTTCTTAACGCCTTTTATCGCGCCTTTTGCAAGGTTGGAGCCGAACCCCGTGATGGGTACGGTTATCCCTGCGTGCGCGAATTCTTCGATATAGTCAAACGCGCCCGTGACTTCCAGCACGACGCCAAGCATTAAAAACGTGACGAGAATCCTTGCCGACGTCATTTTCGTATTGTTTATCAGCACTTGCCCGAGCATACATACGAAGCCGCCCACGGCAAACACTTTAAGATAAGTCAGAAATATTTCCATTTTACACCTCGATTGAAACCGCGTGCGCGATGCCGGGTATCGACTGTTTTTGCAGAGGGCTATCTTTGTTCAGAAGTGCGCCCGTCGGCACAAGCAAAAGTTTTTTGATTTCGTTTTTCCTTAATAGTTCAAAAAGGTATGAGGCGAATACCGCGCTACTGCACCCTGCTCCGCTGCCGCCCATAAATACCTTTTGTTTTTCCGAAAAGATGATTTTCCCGCAATCCGAAAAGGTTTTCGGCATTGTAATACCGTCATTCGACAAAAGGTGCGCGCAAAGCTCGTGACCGAAAATTCCAAGGTCGCCCGTGAAAATTACGTCGTAATAATCAGGACTCCTTGAAAGGTCTAAAAAGTGCGTTTTCAAGGTGTCCGCGGCGGCAGGTGCCATTGCCGCGCCCATATTGTTTGCGTCGGTCACGCCGAAGTCAACGACTTTACCTACGGTAATCGCAGTGATTTTCGGCGCGAAATCCTTGTATTTTTCGTCGGAAAGCGTCACCGCGCCCGACGCCGTTACCGTCCACTGCGACAAAGGCGTGCGCTGGTTGCCGAGTTCCAGCGGGAAACGATAATTCCGCTCCGCCGACGAAAAATGACTGCTTGAAACGACGATTATACTTTTGAAATTTCCGCTTTCGATAAACAATCCGCCCGCGCACAACCCTTCGCCGAACGTACTGCACGCGCCGTAAAGCCCGAAAAACGGAATGTCGAACTCCCTTGCACAAAAACTTGTCGCGAAAATCTGGTTTTGAAGGTCGCCGCCCATAATACAATCGAAATCTTTTGCGGTTTTTCCCGATACTTCCAGCAACTTTTCGACGGTCATTTTCTGCATTTTCGTTTCGGCAAGTTCATAGGATTTTTCTTTCATCAGATCGTCTTTCAGAACGTTTTGAAAGTAATCGCGAAGGTTGCCTTCGCTTTCCCTTTTGCCGACGTACGACGCGGCGTCGTTTATGAAAATATCTTTTTGAAATATTACGCTTTGTTTTCCTTTTTTCATAAAAAAATCATATAAATAAGCCCGACGACAACCGACGCGCTGACTCCCAGCACGATTATCGGACCGGATATTACAAACATTTTTGCGGAAATTCCGAAAATTACGCCCTCCTGATTAAATTCCATCGCAGGAGATACGATTGAGTTTGCAAAACCCGTGATAGGCACAATACTGCCGCCACCCGCAATTCGTCCGAGCCTGTCGTACAGCCCGAGCCCCGTGAATAAACTCCCGAGGAATATCAATATTACGCTTGTCGCCGCGCCGATTCCTTCCTTATCAAGCGACGTCCACGTTTTCAGCAGGTCGGACACAAGCTGACCTATCGAACATATCGCGCCGCCCACCAAAAATGCCGGGATAAGGGTTTTGAGTTGTTTTGTTTTGGGCGCGTTTTCGTGCACGTACGCAAGATATTCTTCGTTAATAAAGCGCGCGTCAGCTTTCTTTTTGCGGGTTTTCAACGTTTTCGTCCGTCCTTAATTTCGTTTTTTTCAAAGTTTTCGATTCGGTGTCTTCGCGACACGATAAATAACACTTATCCATATCGATAAGTGTTACCGTTTTTTGACTAAATACACAAAAAGTATTACTTATTATTGAATGATTCTTTGATTTTTGAAAGAATTTTGTTTTCGATACGTGAAATTTGCACCTGCGAAACACCCATTATTCCCGCCACTTCCGACTGGGTTTTATCGCGATAATACCTTAAAATTATTATCTTTTTCTCGCGATCCGGCAGGTCTTTTATCACGCCTTTCAGGATGATTTTGTCGTCAAGGTCGTTCGACATGTTTTCGCCGATTTTGTCGATTAAAGGCGCGCCCTCGTCATCGCCCTGTGTGTCGTTTAACGACAACGGATATCTTGTGCTGTCCAGCGCGAAAACGACTTCTTCCTTATCGACGTTAAACTCTTTTGATATTTCGTCGATGGTCGGCTCGCGATTGTTTGTTTTTGAAAAGTCGTCCTTGAATTTTCCGATATTGTACGCCAGAAGTTTCAGTGCGCGCGACACTTTCACCGCCCCGTCGTCGCGGATAAACCTTTTGATTTCGCCCGCGATCATCGGTACGGCGTACGTCGAGAACCTGACGTTGAAGTTTTCGTCAAAGTTTTTAATGGCTTTCAGAAGTCCCATGCTGCCAAGTTGCATAAGGTCGTCGTACTCCACGTTTTTCCCGGAATAACGTCTTACGACCGACTTGACAAGCGGCGTGTTTTCAACGATGAGCGCGTCAAGCGCGTCCTTATCCCCGTCTTTTGACTTTTGTATGAGGTCGCTTGTTTTTTCGACGTCAAACATTATCGTTTCCCTTAAAACGCTTTAATAATTTTACTCGTGTTTCGCCGTCTTTTGAATCAACCGCAACTTCGTCCATAAACGTTTGCATTATCGTGAAACCCATGCCGCTTCTTTCCTCGTTGGGTTTCGTCGTGAAAAAGGGTTCCATCGCGCGCTTTACGTCGGGGATTCCCACGCCGTGATCGACAATCAGGATTTCAACAGAATTCTTTTCGCATTTTGCGGTTATTTCGATTATTTCCGTTTTTCTGTTTTCGTATCCGTGCACGATTGAATTTGTTACCGCCTCCGACACCGCGGTTTTGACGTCGTTGAGTTCCTCGACGCTCGGATCGAGCGCAAGGCAAAACGCCGACACCGTACTGCGTGAAAACGATACATTTTCGGGTATGCTCAAAAATTTCATTTCAAGATAGTTTTCCATATTCTCTCCTTTATGCGAGTTTGCAGATTATTTCGTATATTCCGCTTGTAAAAAATACTTTGTCGACTTGCTTGTTTGTGCCCGTAACGTACATCGGCACGGACAGTTTTTCAAGTTTTTTATATCGTCCGAGAAGCATGCCGATGCCGGTGCTGTCCATAAAACTCACGCCCGAAAAATCGAACACGACTTCGTAATATCTTTCTTTTTCCAGCAGTCGGTCGATATCTTGTCTGGCTTTAATTATTCCGTTGTCGTCCACGTCGCCGATAAGTCTTATCATGAGCGATCCCGACGAATTTTCATAAGATATTTTCATTTTCTCACCTCTTGAAAAAAGAATAAACTCAAAACTTTTGCAAAAAAACATATATAAAGTTGTTTTTCAACGAAAATAAACGGATATTGTAAATTGAATTAAAAATTTTTCTGAAAATATTGAAAAAAAGTTGACATTTTTTTTGTATTATCGTATTATTTAAAAGTCGCTTGTGAATGGCGAACAATTCCCGCTATCGGGGTGTGGCGCAGTTTGGTAGCGCGCGTGGTTTGGGACCATGAGGTCGGGAGTTCGAGTCTCTTCACCCCGACCACCAAAAAGATTAGGGCCTTTAGCTCAGTTGGTTAGAGCGGTCGGCTCATAACCGATTGGTCCGCGGTTCAAGTCCGTGAAGGCCCACCAAAAAACTTAATAAATTGTGGTTCGGTAGTTCAGTTGGTTAGAACGCTAGCCTGTCACGCTAGAGGTCAGGGGTTCGACTCCCCTTCGAATCGCCATAAACGCCTTGGTAGCTCAGTTGGTAGAGCAAGGGACTGAAAATCCCTGTGTCGGTGGTTCAACTCCGCCCCAAGGCACCATTTTTATACGGATGGTGCGGCACAGAGTTTTCGTTCCAAACACCTCGCTGGTGTGGCTCAATGGCAGAGCAGCTGATTTGTAATCAGCAGGTTGTTGGTTCGACTCCGACCACCAGCTCCAAGCGTGGGAAGATTCCCGAGTGGCCAAAGGGAGCAGACTGTAAATCTGTTGGCACCGCCTTCGGTGGTTCGAATCCACCTCTTCCCACCAAAAAAAGAAAGCATCGAAATTCCGATGCTTTCTTTTTTTGTGCGAAAGAGAGTGGATGAAGAACCGTTGCAAAGCAACCGTTCGCACCGTTGCGTACAGCAACGGCGCCGTTGTGCACTTTGCTTATAATTGCACTACACAATGCAGCGTTTTGCTGTATATTTGAAAACTGTCCAACGCCGAGGCTATCCACCTCTTTCGAAAAATTGCGGTGTCTTTTTTTATGCTGGAAATCGTGGATTCTGCGCGGTTTACACCACGCGGCGCGTTGCGCCTGAACCGCCTGTTTCGGTGCTGACGCTCCACTTATGCAAGTAAACTTGCCCGTTTCGCTATTAAACGAATCCACCTCTTTCAAAAAAATAGCGGTGTCTTTTTTATGTTGGGAATCAAAGTGGATTTGGAGCAATAAAGGATGTATATTCTTTTCATACACTCTGATTTTTTCAACATTGTGACCGGCTTCTGTTGCCTCTGTTGCAAACTAGTCACAAAGAAGGTAGGAATTGCCGTTAATTCGTGGACTACCCGATAAAATCAAAACTTTTTTGCATATGATAAAATCTCCGTTGTTTCTTATTTTCGGATATATTGCTCATCGTTTGTCCATATTGCTCCGTCATCTACATATCGTTCCACCCGCATATGCAGATCATATTTTTCACGCAATTCCATTATTGTTTTCATCATCGGAGAGGCGTGATGTATGTCAATCGCTTCCTGAGAACTCCAACTGTCAATGAGCAAAACTGTCTCGGAATCATCTAATGACACAAAATAATCATATTTCAGATTTCCCTTTTCTTTTTTGATTTGTTCAACCGTTCCGCTTGCAACCATTTCCTGTGCGAATTTTCGTGCAGAGCCGTTTGTGCCTGTATAATATAAATTAACTGTAATTGCCATAAATTTCAATCTCCTAAATTTTAAATAACTATTGAAAATTTTTAAAATTATGTATATTTATGATAACACCAAAACCTAACTTTAAGTCAAGTGTTCTTAAATTATTTATTGAGTTAAATTATATTGTATGAAAAAAAATACTTGTTTACAAAATGTTATTACGTTTTGTTTTAATTCAGCATCATTGTTCCGATAAGCATTAGGATGAAAATAATACGTTTCAAACATATGTTCCTATATATTTATCAACAACGATTGATGACGAAACATATATCGAAGTAACAATATCGACAATGAACAGAATATCTTTAAAAGTCAACGACAAACTATATACGAAATACAAATATTAATTACGATTATCATAAATTCCCACAAAAAAACCGCCCTTTCGGACGGTTTTTGTTTTGGTTTTGAGTTAAATTGATTACTTTGCGTAGTCGACGCTTCTGATTTCCCTGACAACCGTAACTTTGATTTGTCCGGGGTATTCGAGTTCCGCTTCCAGTTTGTTGGCGATTTCTTTTGCAAGGAAAACCGTAGTGGTGTCGTCGACGACCTCGGGTTTGACCATAACGCGGATTTCGCGCCCTGCCTGAATTGCGTAAGACTGTTCGACGCCGTTGAAAGAATTTGCGATTGTTTCCAACTTTTCAATGCGTTTGACGTAGTTTTCAAGCGATTCGCGACGTGCGCCGGGACGTGCGCTTGATATTGCGTCGGCTGCCTGAACAAGGACTGCTTCGACGCTTGTTGCCTCGATGTCGCCGTGGTGAGCCGCAACAGCGTGAATTACAGCCGCGCTTTCCTTATATTTTTTCAGCAAATCGACGCCGATCTGGACGTGAGTGCCCTCGATTTCGTGGTCAACCGCTTTGCCGATATCGTGCAGAAGCCCCGCGCGTTTTGCGACTTTGACGTCCGCGCCGAGTTCCGACGCCATAACGCCTGCAAGGAACGCGACTTCCAGCGAGTGTTGCAACACGTTCTGACCGTAGCTTGTACGATATTTAAGTTTGCCCAAAATTTTGATAAGTTCCGGATGAATGCCGTAAATACCGCACTCGAACACCGCGTTTTCGCCCGCTTCTTTGATAAGTCCGTCGACTTCTTTTTTGACCTTATCGACCATTTCTTCGATGCGTGCGGGGTGAATTCTTCCGTCCTGAATAAGTTTTTCAAGGGTGATACGCGCGATTTCGCGGCGTACGGGGTCGAATCCCGAAAGCGTAACGACGTCGGGGGTATCGTCGATGATAAGGTCAACGCCCGTCGCACTTTCAAGCGCGCGGATATTGCGACCTACGCGACCGATAATGCGCCCTTTCATTTCGTCGTTGGGGAGCGCGACAACCGAAACGGTGGTGTCCGTCGTGTGATCGGCGGCGCATCTTTGAATTGCAAGCGAAATAATGTTTTGCGCTTTCTTTTCGGCGTTTTCTTTGGCTTCCGCCTCGATTTGTTTTGCGGTTTGTACCGCATCCTTTTTCGCGCTGTCGATGAGCGCGTCCATGAGTTGTTGTTTTGCCTCGTCCCTGGTCATACCGGAGATTCTTTCAAGTTCTTTTTCAAGAAGGAATTGCGAATTTTTGAGTTTATCCTCGATATTCTGCAACTCTTCTTCTTTGGATTGAAGTTGTTTTTTCTGAACTTCCAGTTGTTCCTGTTTCTTATCCAATGCGTCGTCCTTTTTGTCAAGGTACGATTCTTTGGATTGAAGACGTTGTTCGGTTTTCTGATACTCTGCTTTTCTTTCTTTTGCTTCCTTATCGATTTCCGCACGAAGACGATGTTCTTCTTCTTTTGCTTCGAGCAAGGCTTCTTTACGAGCGGTTTTTGCCTCGACCTTAGCGTCTTCGATAATTTTTGCCGCCTCGGCTTTTACCTTATCTGCTTCCGATTTAGCGGTGCCGACTTTTTTTTCATAATACTTCCAATAGCCGAAAGCACCTGCGGCGAGTCCTACTGCGAGTGCTATAACCGCGGTTATTCCTGCGATTGCGCCACCCGACAAGACAGCAAGCAATTGTGTTGTAATGCTTGTCATTTGGTTTATATCCTCCTATATATTCATAAAACCGATTTATTTGCGCGCCGTCCGGCGCGTGTCGGCTTTAATTTCTTTGATTATGCGGTAATGCCACGGGGTGAGCCGTGGCAAAAATTACAAAATTATTTATCCGCAAAGACTTTTTCACGGACTTTTTCGTTGATTTCGTTGAAAACGTCGGGATTTTTGTTAAGATAATCCAACGTTTTATCCCTGCCTTGACCGATTTTTTCGTCGTTGTACGAATACCAGCTTCCGCTTTTTTCGACAAGCCCCATATCGGTTGCGACGTCAAGCACGCAGCCTGCAAGGGATATTCCTTTGCCGAAAAGAATGTCGAATTCCGCAACTTTGAACGGGGGCGCGACCTTGTTTTTGACGATACGAGCCTTTGTGCGGTTGCCGATGACTTCCGCGCCGTCCTTAATCGTGTCGGCTTTTCTGATGTCGATACGCACCGACGAATAGAATTTCAGCGCTTTACCGCCCGTCGTAACCTCGGGGCTGCCGTAGATCACGCCGACTTTTTCACGAAGTTGGTTGATGAAAACGATGCTGCAACGTGATTTGTTGCATATTGCGGTGAGTTTACGCATTGCCTGCGACATAAGTCTTGCTTGAAGACCTACGCTGCTGTCGCCGATTTCGCCGTCGATTTCCGCCTGCGGAGTAAGCGCCGCGACGCTGTCCACGACGATAAGGTCGATGCTGTTGCTTCGGACAAGCGTTTCGGTAATGTTCAAAGCCTGTTCGCCGCTGTCGGGTTGCGCGATGTACAAGTCGTTGATCTGAACGCCGAGAGCCTGCGCGTAATAAGGATCGAGCGCGTGCTCCGCGTCGATGAACGCCGCCATGCCGCCCTGTTTCTGCGTTTCTGCGATCATGTGAAGCGCGACGGTCGTTTTGCCCGAAGATTCGGGCCCGTAAATTTCGATAATTCTGCCGCGCGGAATGCCGCCTATGCCGAGAGCGATGTCAAGAGTAAGACAGCCCGTGGGGATTGCTTCGACCTTCTGAACTTCGGTCTCGCCGAATTTCATAATCGCGCCCTTACCGAACTGTTTTTCTATCTGTTGTAAAGCCTGTTCAAGGTTTTTTACTTTTTCTTTGGAATCGGTTGCCATATTTTTCTCCTTATATTTTATCGCCAAATTTTATTGTGTTTTGACGTAATTTTTCAAAATTTTGTTGGTTTTTGAATATTTTTAAGGAATTATTGTCGTTTTACAACTTCGATATATTCCTTTAATTTCGTTTCCGAAAGGTTCGGGATTCTAACAAGTGTCGGGTCGAATTTTACGACGGGCAGGAAACACGCAACGCCCGCCTCCGTTATATTCGCCGCGTCGCCCACGCCGATCATCGTGAAAGAATCGGCAAGATTTTGCGTGGAAAACGCGATTCGCGAGGCAAAACATTGTTTGATAACGCCCGTTATGACGTCAACGTTTGTGCAATGCGTGTTCATAATAAGATGAATTCCCGCCGCTTTCCCGAGCCGCGCAAGGTTGTTTATCGCTTCTTCAAAGTCGTTCCGCCTTTCAAAAATAAAGTCGGCGTACTCGTCGATAACGATGATGACGTACGGATAAACGGGCATGCCGTTTGTAATCGCGCTTTGATTGTATTCGTAAACGTTCCTGACGCTGACGTGTTTGAAACGCTTGTATCTGACCTGCATTTCCTTGTAGGTTTCGTTCAGCATTTCAATGACCTCGTCCGAGTTTTTAAGGACTTTGTTTCTGTAAACGTTTTTGATGCCGACGAAGTCGTTATATTCGACGTTTTTCGGATCGGCAAGGACAAGGCTTATTTCGCTGGGCTTGTTTTTGAGCAAAAGCGTAATCAGAATATTTCTGATAAACGCCGATTTTCCCGTGCCGCTTGCGCCGCCGATAAGCAGATTTGCAAGGTCTTTGAAGTTTGTGAAAACGTCTTCGCCCGCGTCGGTGCGCCCGACGTAAAACGCAAGTGGATCCTTGTTTTCGATGTCGGACAGCTTCAAAACGTCGTTGTCGTCGAGTTTTGAAAACTCTTTCGACAACAACAAATAAAGTTTATAAAACGCGAAATCCGTCGATTTTTTGCGGATTTCCTCACGCGTGCCGGAAAATATCTGTTTTTCCGTGAACGTTTTTCCGTTCAGACAAAAACCGAAACATACCGTGCCGACGGGTTTTTCAACCGTGCCGCCGGTGGGCCCTGCGATGCCCGTTGTCGAGACGGATACGGTAACGTCGCCTTTTATCAGCCCTTCCGCCATTTCCTTTGCGGTTTCTTCCGACACCGCGCCGTACTTGATAAGCGTTTCCGCGCTGACGCCCAGACGATTCATTTTTGCCTCGTTTGCGTAAGCGACGATGCCCTCGATAAACGATTTGGAAATCCCCGCAACCTCAACGAGCTTTGCCGCGACCTCGCCGCCGGTAAGACTTTCCGCCACCGAGATTTTCAGATTATTTTCCAGAAGAATCTTAGCGACGGCAACGTTAAGTTTTTTTCCGTCGACGAATTCGGGCACGTTAATCATGGTTTACGATTTCCTCCACGTCGTTTTCTTTTTCGGTTTCGGACAAAGTTTTTGCGGGCAAATCCGTTTCGACTGGCTTTTTATCGGCAAGCACCTGCTTGTTTTTCAGGACGTAATTCACACCCGACACGATTGCGAAAAACGCGCCGATATAATACGTGATTTGTCCGAGCCAGTCAAAGAAATAAAAGGCTTTCCCCGCGATTTCCCCGGTTTGGATCGTGCTCATCGTCAGCGCGATAAGACCGATGTCCAGAAACGTCGTTTTGATTTTGCCGAGTTTGTCCGCCGCAAGCACGACGTTTTTCTGCACGGCGATTATGCGGAATGCGGTAATTATAATTTCGCGGCTTATGATAACGCCTGCGATAATCTGGTTGTACCATCCGGGAAGCGTGCCGTCGCCGACAAAGACAAACAGCATAATGACGACGATGACCTTATCGGCAATCGGGTCCAGAAATTTCCCGAGATCGGTCACGAGATTTCTTTTTCTTGCGATGTTGCCGTCGATAAAGTCGGTGCTGCAACAAAGTATAAACACTATGCACGCCGCGATTTCATGATACGGAAAATTCACGAAATATAAAATCGCAACGATGGGAATCAACGCGATTCTTGCAAGTGTTATTTTGTTTGGAAGATTAAGTTTTTTCATTTCACTTCTCCAACGAGATCGTACCCGTTTGTGCCGGTAATCTTAACGTCGTAGAAATTGCCGACGTTCACGAGATTGTCGCTTGAAAACAGTACTTTCGCATCGACTTCGGGCGCACAGAATTCGGGACGACCGTAAAATATGTTGTTGTCGTAGTCGATACCTTCGTAAAGAACTTTCAAAGATTTACCGACATAGTTTTTGTTGTTTTCGAAAATCACTTTGCTTTGAAGCGCGGTGATGTTTTTAAGGCGTTTGTTTTTGACCGCTTGCGGAATCTGGTTCTTGAGTTTCGCCGCGGCGGTGCCGTCTTCCTTGCTGTACGCGAAAAATCCCGCGTAATTCAGCTTATATTCGCCGATGAAGTCGTAAAGTTTTTGATACTGTTCGTCCGTTTCACCGGGGAATCCGACGATGAAAGTCGAGCGAATCGCGACGTCGCCGGCGTTTCTAATTTTTTCGATAAGGTTTTTGATTTCCTTTTCGGACGTCCGTCGCCCCATCGTCTTTAATATCGTATCATCAATATGTTGCAAGGGAATGTCAACATATTTGCAAATTTTGTCGTTTTTTACGATATATTTTATAAGGTCGTCGCTTAAAAGTTCCGGATAGCAATACAAAAGCCTTACCCATTCGACGTCAAGCGACGTGATTTTGTCCAGAAGTTTTAAGAGAGCGTATTCGTTGTAAAGGTCGATGCCGTAACGCGTGATGTCCTGCGCCACGATATTCAATTCCTTCACGCCGTATTCGTCAACGAGAATTTTCGCCTCGTCGTACAGACTTTCGATCGTGCGGCTTCTGAACTTCCCGCGGATTTTCGGAATCGCGCAATACGTGCAGTGATTGTCGCAACCTTCCGCGATTTTGAGATACGCATAATGATACGGCGTCGTCAGCACGCGTTTTGTCGACGGCAAGTCGCACGGAGTGAAGTCAACGACCTTTTTCCCGTCCTCGACGGATTTAATGACGTCGGCGATTTTGCTGTATTCGCCGATACCGAGGAATGCGTCCACTTCCGGGATTGCGTCGACGATTTCCTGCTTGTACCTTTCGGGCAGACAGCCCGTAACGATGATTTTGAAATCGCGTTCCTTTTTCTTTTCGACAAATTCCAGAATGGTGTCGACGGCTTCCTGCTGGCTTTTTTTGATAAACGCGCAGGTATTGATAAGTATTACGTCGGCTTCGTTTTCGTCCGCCGTAAATTCGATACCGGCGTCGCCCGCATAAGCAAGCAGGTTTTCGGTATCGACGCGGTTTTTATCGCAACCGAGACTTATTATCCCGAGTTTTACGCTCATTGTCCGTCCTCCGGCAGGTCAAATTCGGTGGAGTCGGGATTTTCCGCGACCGCGCCGTAAATCTGCATAAACTGCTCCATCGAGATAAGGACGTCGCGCTGTGTGTTGCCACCCTTATTCGGCGATACGTAGCCCTTTTCTTCCATAAGCTCGACAAGGTTTGCCGCCGTGCCGTAGCCCACGCCGAATTTACGCTGAATGCGGGAAATCGACGCCTTTTGTTCTTTCACGCACATTTGCAGAGCGTCGATAAACTGTTTCGACTCCCCGTTCCTGCCGACGGGAGTATGGGCGTAACTGTTCCTTTGCGGGACTTCTTCGGGTTCTTTTTCTTCCTCGGGCTGCTTGAATATCGAGTTCTGAACGTCGGGATCGAAATATGCCTCGTTGTGCTCTTTGATATATTTTACGACTGCCGACACTTCCTCGGTGCTGACGAAGCAACCTTGCAAACGCTCCGGCTCGTTGAACGACTGCGGATAATAAAGCATATCGCCTTTGCCCAGAAGTTTTTCCGCGCCGCCTTCGCCCAGAATCGTGCTGCTGTCCGCGGCGGTTTTCAGCGAAAACGCTATGCGCGACGGCAAGTTAGACTTAATCGTGCCGGTGATGACGTCGACGGACGGGCGTTGCGTCGAAATGATAAGGTGTATGCCCGCTGCGCGAGCAAGACGTGCAAGCGAGTTGATTTTATCTTCGATATTCCTTTTTTGTTGCGACATAAAGTCGGCAAGTTCGTCAAAGATAATGACGATTCTGGGAAGTTTCACGACGCCTTCGTGTTCGCGTGCGTACTGATTGTATTCCGAAATATTTCTTGCGCTGATTCCCTTGAACAGACTGAATCTTCTTCTCATTTCGTTTATCGCCCAGTCAAGCGAGTTGACAGCCGCCGCAACGTCGTCGATTGCTTCCGGCACGAGAAGGTGCGGGATACCATTGTACGGTCCCATTTCAACCATCTTCGGGTCAATGAGAATAAGTTTTAAGTCGGACGGACCGTTTCTGTACAGCAAGCTTACGATAAGTCCGTTTATGCAAATGGATTTACCGCTGCCCGTGCCGCCGGCAATAAGCAGGTGCGGCATTGATTCCAGATCGCACACGACGTCCTGATTTGCAATGTCTTTGCCGAGCGCGAAAGTAAGTTCCGAATTGCTCCTGTTGAACTTTTCGCCTTCGAGAACGCTCCTGAGAAGCACGGGGGTACGCACGTCGTTTGCGACTTCGATACCGAATGCGTCTTTCCCCGGGATCGGCGTTTCAAAACGGATCGCGCCCTTGACTTGCAGTTTCATTGCGATGTCGTCGGCATACTTCGTGACGTTACTGACCGAAATACCCGCGGGCATTTGCAGTTCGAAACGGGAGAACGTCGGACCTTGCGTAACGCCGACAACCTTTGCGTTGATATTGAATTCCATAAAGACTTGTTCGAGTTTTTCGATTTTTTCCGAAAAGTCTTCCGCAACGATGTCCGAACGACCTTTGTTGAGGAGGTCGATGGGCGGCGCGTAATAAGGTTTCTTTTGTTGTTCCAGAAGAATGCTCTGGTCAATCGAGATTTGTCTGTCATCCTTTTTCGCGGGGGTAACCGACACGGTTTTTGCGTTTTTCCCGACGGGGAACGTGTTGCCGTACGACGTGTCTTTGAGCGACCTTTGTTCTTCACGCGGTTTTTCTTCACGCGGGGCGTAAGGCTGACGCGGTTTTTCGACGGGTTTTGCCGAGGGCTGCGGATTGAACGTATCGTTGATTTCCTTATCGGTGGGCATTTTCGCGTCGGAAATTTTCGACTCCGCCTGCATTTCTTCAAAACGAGTCATGGGTTTTTCGGGCGGAGTGTTGTCGGGTTCGTATCCCGAGTTGTATCCGTCACCCGAAAGTTTGGGCAAAACTTTTTCGGTTTTTTCGCTGTCGGTCGCGGGACGCTCGTAAACGTTGTTCGTCACGGGTTTTGCGATTTCTTCGGGTTTTGCGGGTTCTTTCTTTTCGGGCTCGACCTTATTCACGGGTTTCACCGTGCCGGAATTTTTCTTTTCGGGCAGCGGCGCGCCGAACATTGTGAAGATACTGCCCGTGCCCGACGATTTGTCGGATTCCTTCTTGACCTCGGGCTTTTCGACGGGTTTAACAGCGGGTTCCGTATGATTGATTGATTTCATCACGGGAGTGTTCGCGGGTTTTTCAATGGGTTTATAGGAAGGCGCGACGACTTCTTCGTCGGGTTTTGCCGCCTTCGTTTCGGTTTTTTCGTTCTTTTTGTCCTTATCACCGTACAAAATGTCGCGGATAAAGTACGGCATACCCTCGGGAATACCGTTGTCGTTTTTCTTTTCTTCTTCCTTTTCGGGGACGGGATCGGGCTTTTTGCGACGAGGTTCCGCAATGCGTTTCGACGCCGCGCCGCGGATATCGTTTGCGGTGGTCGGGGTGTCGAGGATATATCCGAAACGCTCCTGAATGTCGCGCGCTTTTTCTTCGTCGCTTTCAGGAAGATCGAACGCTTCCTTCAAAGTTTGCGGGCGTTTTTTACCGCCGTCGCGGTTGAACGTGAACGACTGGCTGTCAAGCGACGGTTTTATATCTTCTTCGCCGTTTGCGTTTGCCGTGCCGAAAGTAACGGTTTTGCCGCTTTCTTCAACTTTTTTATCGTCCTTTTTGCCGTAAAGTTTTTCTTTTGCGCGCTTACGTTTGACGTCGTCGGTATCGAAGACGGGTTCTTTCACGCTGTCTGCGGTGACGCCCGCCGTATCCTGATTCGGGAACAGCAGCGAGAATTTGTTTCTTACCTTTTTGGGCTTGTCGGAACCGTTTTCGTTCAGACTTCCGACAAAAAGTTTGTTGCCAATGGGTTGCTCGACAATACGTTCTTCGCGCGAGGCGTCGGCAATGTCGGTAAGGACGGGGCTTTCGCCCTTTTTATTCGCTTTGATTTTGGTTGATTTCGTGCGGTAAGGCAAACGATTCACAAGCACGGGATATACCGCAAAAATGCTTAAAACCGCAAACAACAGAATAAGCGCGACAATCGAATACGCGGGTGTCAGGACTTTCATGAAAAGCCATGCGACGATGCCGTAAAGAAGACCTGCCGCCGATTCCCCTTTGTAAAGCGCTTTGAGATACGCGCCGTACGACGACGTGGTAAGGAAATAATCCTTTGAAAACCATACGTGCAACGCAAGCAGCGCGATGTAAAACAGCGAAAGATATTTCAGAGTTTTGTTGAGCGGAAGCGTAACGCGCTTTCCGAAAGTAACCATTACGCCGATAAAAGTGCCCACGATCGAGTATGCGAAAGACGCGTATCCGAAAACGCCGATAAGAAACGACGAAATCATGCGCCCTACGCCACCCAATGCGTTGACGAGCGATAAAAAACATAAAAGCGAAACGATAATAATCAATATACCGCCGGCAATACGGTTTGCTCTGCTGTCGTAATTGCCGTAACGTCTGTCATCGTGTGCCAAGGTGTCCTCCAATCAATATATAGTGCCGAAGCGGCGTGAAAAACCGCAAAATAGGCAGTCTGATAAAAATTATATAGATATTATATCATAATATTATTTACTATACAACAATTAAGAACGCGAAAAATATTAAAAAAATCATAAATTTTTCCGAAACCGCATAAACATTTTTAAGGTGATTTATGAAAAAACCCGACAAAACTTTTTTTATTGACGTTGCAAAAGCCGTCCTGTTTTCGATTTTGTTTTCGTTTGCCGCAGTGTTGACCCTGGCGGTTATCGTACGATTTTCAAACGTATCGGAAAAAGGCGTGGTTATACTGAATACCGTCGCAAAAATTCTTGCGATAATTTTCGGCGTGCTTGTCGGATTCAAAACGAAAAGCGGCGGGCTTATAAAAGGCATTACGGCAGGCGTTTTATACGTATTGCTTGCCTTTTTGATTTTTGCCCTTTTTGAAAAATTCGACGGCGTGAAGTTTAATTATTTTGACCTTCTCTTCGGCGTTCTCGCAGGCGCGTTTTCAGGAATAATCAAGGTTAACGTAAAACAAAAGAACTGACAATTTTGCAACAAAAAATCCCGCAAAACTGCGGGATTTTTGTGATTTTTCAAAAATTTAAATTAAAACTTAATATCTTCGTCGTTGTCGATTTTCACGTCTTCCTTGCTGTCGATGCTCACGTCTTCGGTGTTGCCGAGGGTGATGTCGTTGGTGCTTTCCGATGCGGAAGTGTCGTCGACGGACTCGTCGTGATGTTTCTTATTGATGCCGAGATTGGGCTTTTTGGGCTTTTCTTCGGTCTTGGGTTTATTTTTGCTGTCGATAACGGTTGCGATTGCGTTTTTGTCGATAACGATAAGGGTTTCGCTTTCGTCGGTGCCGACGTTGAGCGTAACTTGTTTGCTGTCGTCGTCAATCGCGTAAATCTTGCCGATAAGGCGACCGATTGTCATAACTTTGTCGCCGACAGACAGGTTGCTCATCAGATCCTGATATTCTTTTTTTCTTTTCCTTTGGGGAATGATTGTCATAACGATCATGAGTACGAAAAATACCGCAAGAATCGCAATAGATACCCATTGATTGGCTGCAAGTGCTTGTACAAACATTTATAAAATCTCCTTGTTTATTTCATTTTTGTTTTTTAATATTACTTTATTTTTTGACATTTTGCAAGCGTTATCGTAAAATATCGAGAAATTTGCCGATAATCTTATCAAAATGCCCGAAAAATCACTTGTTAAAGGCTTCTTTGTCCTGCTCGCGGCGGAATTCGTACGTTTCAAAGAACTCGTCGCGGAAATCGCGCAATCTGTCTTCCCAGATAGCCTTTTTGATGTCGTTCACAAGTCTGTTCAAAAACCTTATGTTGTGAATCGACAACAGCCGTCCGCCGAAAATTTCGTCGGTGTTGATAAGATGGCGCACGTACGCTCTTGTGTAATTCCTGCAACAATAGCAGTCGCAACCTTCTTCGACGGGCGAAAAGTCGTCCTTATATTTCGCGTTTCTTATCGTCAGGTCGCCCTTATACGTCATTGCCGTGCCGTTTCTTGCGATACGCGTCGGGAGCACGCAGTCCATCATATCTATGCCGCGCATAAACCCTTCGACGATGCAGTCCGCGCTGCCGACGCCCATAAGGTATCTTGGCATATTCTCGGGATAATGCGGTTGCAGAACGTCCAGCATTTCGTACATGACGGGCTTCGGCTCGCCAACAGACAGTCCGCCGATTGCGATGCCGCACTTTGCGTAAGGAATCGTGCGTTTCAGACTTTCAAGCCTTAAATCCGCATACATATTGCCCTGAACGATCGGGAAAAGCATTTGTTTGCCCGAAAAATCGTGTTTACTGCACCGGTCAAGCCATCTTAAAGTGCGTTCCATCGCCTCTTTGGATTTTTCGTAATCGGTGCCTGCCGCCGTACATTCGTCAAATGCCATAACGATGTCGCTGCCGAGTTGCTGTTGGATATGCATCGATTCTTCCGGGCCGATAAAATGCTTGCTGCCGTCCAGAAAACTGTTGAAAGTAACGCCGTCTTCGGTGATTTTTCTCATCGACGAAAGACTGAAAATCTGAAATCCGCCGCTGTCGGTGAGAATGGGTCTGTCCCAATTCATGAACTTGTGCAGTCCGCCCGCCCGTTCGATAAGGTCGGAACCCGGGCGAAGATAAAGATGATACGTATTCGAAAGAATTATCTGACTGCCCATTTCTTTCAGTTCTTCGGGCGAAAGTCCTTTTACGGTCGCCATCGTACCGACGGGCATGAATACGGGCGTTTCGATCACGCCGTGCGGGGTTGTGAGTCTGCCGACACGCGCGCCCGTCTGTTTGCAGGTATGCAGTATTTCATACTTGAAATTTTCCATTATTATTTCACGTCAACCTTTATATTAGTTTAAGTTTATGCCGATAATGCATCAACTTTTTTATATTTTTGTCAAAATTTATTACGTTTTGACGAAATTTTAATGCAAAATTGTTTTCTTACGCTTTCTAAATAAGCAACGTCGCGTCGCCGAAACTGAAAAATCTGTATTTCATATCGACCGCGGTTTTGTACATATTCATCACGTTTTCGTAGCCCGCAAAAGCGCACACGTACATGATAAGCGTGCTTTCCGGCAAATGGAAATTCGTAATCATTCCTTTCAGAATTTTGAATTTATAGCCGGGATAAATGAAAATTTGCGTCTCGCCGTGTCCGGCGTGGACGAAACCGTTTTCGTCGGCAACCGTTTCAAGGACGCGGCCGGAAGTCGTACCGACGGCAATCACACGCCGCCCTTCTTTCACCGCTTTGTTTATGATTTTTTCGTTTTCTTCCGACAGTTCGTAATATTCGCTGTGCATTTTGTGGTCGGTGATTTCTTCCGCCTTCACCGGACGGAACGTCCCAAGCCCCACGTGCAGCAATACTTCCGCAAACTCGACGCCCTTGTTTTTCAGACTTTCGATAAGTTCGGGCGTGAAATGAAGCCCTGCCGTGGGCGCAGCCGCGCTGCCGTCGATTTTGCTGTAAACGGTGTTGTACCTTGACGGATCTTTGAGTTTTTCGTGAATGTACGGCGGGAGCGGTACGTTGCCGACTCTGGACAAGATGTCTTCAAAAACACCGTCGAATTCAAAACGCAAAGTCCTGATTCCGCTTTCACCGATACCGACGACTTCGGCAAAAAGTTCGTCCGAAAATTTCAGCCTCGCGCCGACGGTCGCTTTCCTTGCCGGGCGCATAATACATTCCCAATCGGTAAAGTTCACGCGGCGAAGAAGAAGCGCCTCGTATTTCGTCACGCTTTCCTTGTCCGCGCGGTAGCCGTAAAGCCTTGCCGGGATAACTTTGGTATTATTGACGACAAGAAGGTCGCCTTCTTTCAGAAAGTCGCCGATTTTGTTGAATATCGTGTGAGTAAGTTCGCCCGTTTCCTTGTTCATGACGAGAAGTCTTGCGCTGTCGCGAGGTTCGACGGGCGTCTGCGCGATAAGTCCTTCGGGCAAGTCATAGTAAAAGTCGCTTGTTTTCATTATTTTTCGATGTATTCAAAGCCCAGATGCTCATAGGCAAGCGGTAATACGGTGCGGCCGCGCGGCGTGCGCGCGATAAAGCCGAGTTGAATAAGGAACGGTTCCACAACGTCCTCGATGGTGGTTGCGTCCTCGCCCGTCGCCGCCGATAACGTATCGAGACCGACCGGGCCGCCGTTAAATTTTTTGATTGCGGTTTCAAGGACGTTTCTGTCAACCGCGTCAAGACCGAGTTCGTCGATGTCCATAAGTTTCAACGCCTTTTTCGCGATATTAAGGTTGATAACGTCCATATTTTCGTAATCGGCGTAGTCGCGCACGCGTTTCAAGAGCCTGTTTGCGATACGCGGCGTTCCGCGGCTGCATTTTGCAAGTTCCTGCAATGCGTCGTCGTCGATTTTCGTTTCCAGAATGTTTGCGCTGCGCTTTATGATTTTTGCAAGTTCTTCCGTCGTATAAGGTTCAAGACGGAATTTAATGCCGAATCTGTCGCGCAACGGGCTGGAAAGCATGCCTTCTTTCGTCGTCGCGCCGATAAGCGTGAAGCGTTTTAATTGAAGCCTGAGCGAGCTTGCCATCGCGCCCGTGCCCGTAACAAGGTCAAGCGAGAAGTCTTCCATCGCGGGATACAAAACTTCCTCGATATTGCGGCTCAGACGGTGAATTTCGTCGATGAACAATATGTCGCCTTTTTCAAGTTTTGAAAGCAGCGCGGCAAGATCTGCCGCTTTTTCGATTGCGGGACCGCTCGTTACCTTGACCTGCGCGCCCATTTCGTTGGCGATAACGTGCGCGAGCGTGGTTTTTCCGAGCCCCGGCGGGCCGTAAAGCAAAACGTGGTCGAGCGCGTCGCCGCGGTTTCTTGCGGCGGTCATATAAACGTCGAGGTTATGCTTTATCTTGCTTTGCCCGACGTATTCGGATAACGACTTCGGACGAAGAGTGTTTTCTTCGATATCGTCGACGGTCGACTTTGCCGAAATAACCCTGTCGTCCTGAAATTCTCCGTTAAATTTACTGATAATTACTTCCATATTCTTACAAGCGTTTCAACGCTTCCCTTATGATATTTTCCGCGCCTTTTTCGGTTTTTGAAACATCGGCGACGATTTTGACGGCGTCAGAGTTGGAAATTCCCAGCGATACGAGCGCGAAAACCGCTTCCTGCGCGTCCTTTTCGACGACTGCGGATATTTCGCTTTGCGCGTTGGTTAAGTCAAGCGAGACCTGATCGCGCATGCTGACGACGATAAGTTCCGCAGTTTTTTTGCCCAGACCTTTGATTTTGGAAAGGGATTTCACGTCGCCGGTTGCGATTGCGACGGTAAGCGAGTTAAGATCCGCCCCGCTTAAAATCTGCATTGCCATTTTCGGACCGACGCCGCTTATGTCGATGAGCCTTAAAAACAGCGTTTTTTCCTCAATCGACGAAAAACCGTATAATGCGTAAGTGTCTTCCCTGACGTAAAGATAAGTATAAATTTTTGCGATTTCGCCTTCCGAAAACTTATTCGTCGTGAAGTTGCTTGCGCCGATTTCGTATCCGATGCCGTTGTTGTCGACGACAATCGTGTTGCCCGCCGAATAAACGACCTTTCCCGTGATGTAATTGTACATAAAACTCCTACTTTATCCTGAAATTGTTTTTGTTTGCGCCGACCTGTCCGTGACATAACGCAACCGCAAGCGCGTCGGCGGCGTCGTCCGGGCGCGGCAGGGATTTAAGGCGCAACACCGATTGCACCATAAGTTGCATTTGTTTTTTGTCCGCCCCGCCGTATCCCGTGATTGCCATTTTGATTTGGTTGGGCGTGTATTCGTAAACTTCGTCGCCGATAAGTTTCACCGCGGTCAGAAGCATAACGCCGCGCGCCTCGGCAACCGAAATGCCCGTCGTAATGTTTTTGGAAAAGAACAGTTCTTCAACGGAAATCTGCGACGGTTTGTAAGTTTTTATAAGCGTGGTTACGCCTTGTTCGATTTTTGAAAGCCTTACGGGCAGCGTGTCTTCTTTGGGCGTGGAAACGATACCGTAGTCAATGACGGTATAAACGCCCCTTTCAAGATTAATCACACCGAAGCCCATTGTCGCAAGCCCCGGATCCAAACCCATAATTATCATAAATAATATAATATATTGTATTATAAAAAAAGTCAACCGCAAGTTATAGCGGTTGACGTAATTTTAAGGCATAATCGTCAAATTATTTTGTTTACGATTTCGTCGCGGTACTTCGTGACGGCGGCGTCGGTAAGATTTCTTTCCGACTTTTCGACGGTGAGTTCGGTTTCGTAAACGATGTCGGCGGGACTGCCTGATAACACGAATACTTTATCGCCCATTAAAAGCGCGTCGTAAACGTCGTGCGTCACGAGGACGACGGTGCGCCCGTCGCGCCCCCAAAGTTCCAGAAACTTTTTTATCAGTCGGGTTTTCAGCGACACGTCAAGACCTTTGAAAGGTTCGTCCAAAAGCATTACTTCGGACGGGTACAAAAACGCCCGTGCCATCTGCACGCGTTGCGCCTGACCACCCGAAATTTCCGTCGGTAACCTTTTCAGAACGTCGGAGATTTCCAGAATTTTTGCCATATCGTAAATTGCATTTTTTCGCGCGGTTTTGTCTCTAATTGCATTTTTTAAGACAAAATCAAGGTTTTTTTCAACCGAAATTGTTTTTACAAGCCTGTCGTTTTGAAAAATATACGACACGTTTTTTGGCATATTTTCAATCTCGCCGTCAAACCCCGAAAGCCCCGTAAGAGCGTTTAACAGCGTGGTTTTCCCGACGCCGCTCGCACCAAGCACTACGTTGATTTTGCCGCCCGAAAATACGGCGTTGAAATTTTTATAAATTTCCTTATCGGGATACGAAAACGAAAAGTTTTTGAAAATAATATCTTTCATCTTGTTTTCTCCCAGATTTTTTTAAATATTGAAACGACCGCTTCCAACACGAACGCGAACACGATTGCGACAAGCGTCCAGGCAAGCAGATACGCGACGTCGAAACTTGCGTTTGCCGTATAAATTTTGCTGCCGATACTTTTCGGGATAAAAGTCAGAATTTCAGCCGCGATAATAACTTTGAACGTCAGCGACAGCGTCGAACGCGCGTTGTCGAAAAGACTTGGCGCCACCTCCGGCAGATATACGTTTTTCACGACGTCGATTTTTTTCACCTTATAAATTTTCGTCATTTCGATAAGGTCTTTGTCGACGCCCGAAAGCGCGCTGTAAATCGCCGTGAACAGTATCGGGAACGCAATCAGAAATCCGACGACGAAAGCAAGCGTTTCATTGCTGTAAAACGCATACAAAATAAGTATGACCGCAACCGTCGGCGCGGCGCGTAAAAACGAAACAACGGGGTTTATCACACGATATACGGGGTTTAAAACCATAGATATTGCCGCAAGTACGAATGCAATCACAAACGACGCCGCAAAACACCAAAGAGTTCGAAGCACGGAAAATCCGACCGCACGCCAGAATCCCGCCTCTCCCCCGAGCGTGAAAAATTCTTTCAGCACGACGTCGGGGGACGGCAGTATAAGCGGCTTGTTTTTGACTTTCGCCACAATCGCCCATATCGCAATCACAAGCGCGAACGCAATGAGCGGATAAAGTATGTCGAAAAATATCTTTTTCGTTTTTTCGTTTTTAAGAAAACTTTTCATTAAAACAAATTGACGGTATCCCAGTTTACGCCGGGCGCAAGGTTTTTAAGAAACGCCAGAATTTCCGCTTTCTTTTCAGCGGTGAGTTTTTCGGCGTTTACGTTGCATTTCGCAATCGAAGGTGCGGGGAACGCCGCCGATTCATAAGCGTTTGCTTTCATAAAGTCGTTCACGCTTTGCGGATTGTTTTTCACCCATTCTTTGCTTGCTTTAAGCGCGGCGAAAAGCGCGTCCATAAACGCGGTGTCGGAAGCAAGGCTCGACTTCACGAAAATACCGGCTTGAGGATAAGTTTCTTTGCCCGAAACTTTTTTGTATTCCGCCTGCAAATCCATTTGCGCGTTGAATCCGAACTTAATTTTGAAAGTCGTTGCCGCGGGCTCGCCCACGACCGCAAAGTCAACGCCGTCTTCTTTTTCGACAGCGGTTTTTGCAAGGTTGCCGTCCGCGACGTATTGCACGAATACGTTCTCGCTTGTCAATTTTTCCTTTTCTTCGACGACTTCGATATTATTCATTTTCAGAATATATCTGAAAACAAGCCCCGGCACGCCCTGCTGACCGATACAAGCGATTTTTTTGCCCTTAATATCGTTTATTGTCAAAGTTGTTGCCGTTTCGCTTTTTCCGACAAGATAAAGACTGCCGTCAACCGCGACGCTTACGAGTTTGTAGTCCGCGCCCTTGTTTATAAGGGTTGCGCCTGCATTCACGGGCATGATCACAAGATCGGAAAGTCCTGCCTGCATCTCTTTTGCGATATTACTCGGATTTACGATTTTATAGTTTACGTTTTTGCCCGAAATCGACTTATTGTCCGTGATAAGCCTTGCGATTGCAAGCGCGGGAGTGCCTTCGGGTGCCGCAAACGTCAACGTTACATCGTTTCCGTTGCCTTTTTTGTTGTCCTTGTTGCAAGCGGTCAGAAGCCCGATTGACAAAACAAGCGCGACAAGCAACATTACTGCCGTAAGTTTCTTTTTCATTTTTTTGCTCCTTTTTGGTTTAATTTATATCAACGCTCGTGAGCGCGGATTTTACGAAAACGTTTTTGATTTTGCCGAGTTTCCCGGTGAGCGCGGATATTTCCTCAACGCTGCCTTTGACGACGACGGAAATTGCCGAAAAACCGCTTTCGCGGTCGGGAAGCCCCATTCGACCGAGTATGATTTCGGAATTTTCCGACAAAACTTTCTGCACTTCGGGAACGACGTCCCTTTCTTCGACGACGATGCCCACAACGCCCAGTCTTTTCATATTTTCTCCTTAAAAAAATCGGCATGCCGAAAAGCAAGCCGATAATAAACGTATTATGCTTAAAACTTACTCTCCGACAAATCATCGATTAGGTTTTATTATGGTTATATTATATCCTATTTATTAAAGTTTGTCAATTATTTCACATACGGCACACGCCGTCTGCTTTTGCCGCGTCGAAAACAGCCTTGGACACCGCAACTTTAACTCTTTTGTCAAAAGGTTTCGGAAGAATGTTGTCGGCGTTAAGTTCGTCGTCGGAAATAACGCCGGCGATTGCTTTGGCTGCGGCAATTTTCATATTTTTCGTGATTTTTCGCGCTTTTGCGTCAAGTGCGCCGCGGAAAATTCCCGGGAACGCCAAGACGTTATTGACCTGATTCGGGAAGTCGCTGCGCCCCGTGCCGACAACCTTTGCGCCCGCCTGTTTCGCGACGTCGGGCAAGATTTCGGGCGTCGGGTTTGCCATGGCGAAGATAATCGCGTCTTTGTTCATGGATTTCACCATATCCGTCGTCAATAAATTGCCTTTCGACACGCCGATGAACACGTCCGCGCCTTTTACGGCATCGATAAGATTTCCGCGAACGTCTTCCTTATTAAAAGTTTCCGCAAGTTCTTTCTTGTGCCATTCCATATTATCGCGTGAGGGATAAAGTATGCCGTATTCGTCACAAAGCGTAATATTTTTTGCGCCGAAGTCCCTCAAAAGCCAGGTTATCGCAGTGCCGGCAGCCCCCGGACCGTTCACGACGATTTTCACGTCTTTTATGTCTTTTTTTACGATTTTCAAGGCGTTTATAAGCCCTGCAAGGACGATTATCGCCGTGCCGTGCTGATCGTCGTGGAATACGGGAATATCAAGTTCATCGTTAAGGCGTCTTTCGATTTCAAAACAACGGGGACTTGCAATATCTTCAAGGTTTATGCCGCCGAAACTTATCGAAATTTTTTTTACGATATTTACGATTTCGTCGGGATTTTGCGTGTCAAGACAAATCGGAAACGCGTCGACGCCGCCAAATTCCTTAAACAGTACGCATTTCCCTTCCATAACGGGCATTGCGGAAAGACCGCCAAGGTTTCCAAGCCCCAGAATCGCGCTGCCGTCCGACACGACCGCGACAAGATTCCCGCGTCGCGTATAAACGTATGAGTTTTCGGGATTTTTTGAAATTTCAAGCGTAGGCGCGGCGACTCCCGGCGTATATGCCGTTGCAAGACTTTCGGCGTCACCGACTTTCACCCTTGAAATAACTTCGATTTTTCCTTTGAGTTCCTCGTGCAGTTTCAATGATTTCTGATTGTAGTCCATATTACACCTCAAATCGTATAATATCATTTTTAGCATTAAAATGCAATTTCTTGCGGTATAATAATTGACTTTTGTCGAATGTATGTATTATACTTTTACTCATTAAACCATTAAACAGGAAGATGTTATGAAACAAATCTTATCGTCAGCGTTCAACGCAAACGCCGCGGTGCTTTACGTCATAGCGGCGGTGGTAATTTTATACGTACTCGCGCAATCGATATTCTTCCTTGTCCGCGCCGTTAAACAGTCGAAAAAAATCGGCATGGACAAAGGCGTTATCAGGCGCACAGCACGTCGTGCCGCGATATTTTCAATCGCACCTTCAATAAGCATTTTCATCGGTGTAGCGGCTCTCGCGCCGAAACTCGGGATTCCTTTGCCCTGGCTTCGTCTGTCGGTCATCGGAAGTCTTGTGTACGAAACGTCGGCTGCCGAAATCGGCGCAAAGTCGATGAATCTTCCGTGGGACAGTTTTTCCGCGTCGACAATCACCGCAGAACAATTCGTAACAATCGCAATGATAATGAGTATCGGTTGTCTTCTTCCGCTCATACTCGTCGCGTTTTTCACGAAAAAGTATTCGTCGGGAATGCTTAAAATGGAAAAGAAAGACAAAAAATGGGGCGAAATCCTTTCAACCGCAATGTTTATGGGCGTCGTAAGTTGCTTTTTCGCAACGAACTTCACAAAAGTTACAAGCGGGCTCGAAGGCTGGATTCCCGTTTTCATTATTCTGATTTCCGCGGCGGTAATGCTCATATTCGGCGCAGTTCAGAAACTCACGAAGTGGCGTTGGATCAACGACTACGCCCTGCCGGTTTCGATGATTGTGGGTATGGTTTGCTCCGTTCCCATCTACAACGCCATAGTTTAAGAGGTGCATTATGAAAAACATTTCAAGAAAAAATAAATCGTATTCCGAAAACACTCACTTTTATGGCAGAATTTGGAGCATAGTGTCCGTTGTTATGATGATGGTATTCCCCATTGTCGCAGGCATCGTGTTTGACGCGTGGCCGACGGCTTCGGCAATCGGTATCGGCATTATGGGTATCCTTATTTACTGGGCTGCCGGCGCGGTGGAGTTTATCAGTTACACCCCGCTTCTCGGCGCGACCAGCATTTATCTCGGTTTTGTTACGGGCAACCTTTCCAACCTGAAAGTGCCCTGCGCGCTGTCTTGCATCGACGCGGAAAACGCAAAATCCAACACGGACGAAGGCGACATCATCGCAACGGTTTCGACCGCGGTTTCGTCCATAGTAACGATTCTCGTTATCATTATCGGCGTTATCCTTATCGCGGCGACGCCCCTTGCCGACCTTCTTGCAAAACCCGCGGCGCAAAAAGCGGCGGATTACCTGTTGCCCGCACTCTTCGGCGCGCTTGCCGTCGTGTACGTTTCAAGAAATCCGAAAATTGCTTTCCCGCCCGTTATACTTATGGTTGCGTTATGTATTGCAATTCCGAAAATTGAGAGTATAATAAGTATATTGGTGCCCTTCGTCGCGATCTTCACCGTCGGCGTCGCAAGGATTATGTACAAAAAAGGCTGGCTCGGCAAGAACGAACCCGAAAAAACCGCGGTCGACGTCGAAACGAACAACGTCGCGCTTGACACCGAAGACACCGATAAATTTATCGACGAACTTGATAATAAATAATTTTTACAGGTGATATATATGTCAAAAAAAGTATTTATCAACGCAAATTTGTGGGACGGATACGCCGATAGCGTTTTCAAAAAATGCGCTGTCTTCGTTGACGGCGACAAAATCGCAAAAATATCTTACGACGAAAAACCCGACGTTTCGGGATACGAAGTCATCGACCTTAACGGCAAATACGTTACGCCGGGACTTGTCAACCCCCACGTTCACCTTTTCGGCACGGGTATGCCCAGCAAGGTCATTTCGGGCGGCGGCGCACAAAAACTCGTGATGAAAATCGTGAAAACGAAACTCGGCGACAAAATCCTTGACGCCCTTGTAAAAAGCGCGGCAAAACAACAGTTATTAAGCGGCGTTACGACTCTGCGAGCAGTCGGCGACTTCAAATATTCCGACGTTCGCCTTCGCGATAAAATCAATTCGGGCAAAGTGCAAGGTCCTCGCCTTCAAGTGTCGGGCCCCGCAATCACCGTTCCAGGCGGACACGGCGACGGTACGTTCTCAATGACTTCCGACACCCTTGACGGTCTGCGCGCGCTTGTCAGACAAAACAAGGAACGCGGCGTCGACTTCATTAAAATCTGCGTCACGGGCGGCGTAATCGACGCAAAAGTCAAAGGCGAACCCGGCGAAGTCAAAATGAGCCTTGAACAAACCAAAGCGGTCGTCGACGAGGCGCATAAACTCGGTCTTCGCGTCGCGTCGCATACCGAAAGTTTCAAAGGCGTTGAAATCACGGCGGCGGCAGGCGTCGATACCGTTGAACACGGCGCACCCTTAACCCCCGAGATGGCTGCCGAAATGAAGGCGACCAATTCCGCAATGGACGTTACTTATTCCCCCGCGCTCCCATTAAAAATGCTCGATCCGTCAATTACGCTCCTTGATCCGATTTGCGTGTACAACACCGAAATCGTTGTAAGCAATATGACGAAAGGCGCGAAAAACTGCATCGACAAAGGTATACTTCTCGGCATGGGTACGGACAGTTCCTGCCCGTTCGCAACGCAATACAATATGTGGCGCGAGGTCGTGTTCTTCCAGAAATGCGTCGGCGTGTCGAACGCATACGCTCTTTCAGTCGCAACGCTGAACAACGCAAAACTTATGGGACTTGATAACGTGTGCGGCACCGTCGAAGAAGGCAAAAGCGCGGATATGATAGTGATGAGCAAAAACCCGCTTGACGACCTTACGGCACTGCGCGATCTGGACAAAGTTATCGTCCGCGGCGAAGTCATCGACAAACCCTTGCCGAAGCGCAACGAAACAATCGAAAAGGAACTCGATGATATTACAAAAAAGATTTAATTTTTGATAATACATAACAAAAATCCCGCAAAATTTGCGGGATTTTTTGTATGATTTGTTGTTTTTTATTTGAAGTTTGTAAGGACGTTTCTGTAAAAGTCAACGCCTTGCGCGAGTGAATCGACTCCGATACGCTCGTTGTAGCCGTGGCACGCGCCGAGTTCTTCGAGACTTACCAAAAACGGGGTGAAACGAAGTGCCGTGCTGCAAATGTCTTGCATATATCTGCAATCCGTGCCGCCCGCGATAAGGTAAGGCGCAAGGACGGTATCACCGTAAGTTTTGTTGATCATATCGACGGTGAATTTATAGCCTTCCGACTTCGTATCGGTACAGGGACTTGCGTCGCGCGTGTTCAGAACCTCGATTTCGATATCGTATTTTTTTGCGACTTTTTCAAGTTTTTTCATGCACTTATCATGCCCTTCCTGCGGCGAAAAACGAAGGTTTGCAAGCACCCATGCCGCGTCGGGGATATTGTTGCTTGCGTGGCTGCCTTCCGCCATCGTGAACACCATCGTCGTGGACAAAAACGCCTTGACCTGCGACGAAAGACTGTCGGGCAACACTTTAAGAGCAAGCGGCAAAATATGATATGCGTTTTTTACAAGCGGACGAAGCGCGGGCTTTACCGCTTTTGAAAGATCCTTGAAAAGTTCTTTCAGAATGGGCAATACTTTCACGTCGAAAATATTGTGCTTTTCATTGTAAAGAATAAATTTTGCAAGGCGCACGAACGGCGTGTTTTTGGGCGGCGCACTGCTGTGTCCGCCTTTGCTTCTGGCGATGAATTTGAAGTCGGCAAAGCCTTTTTCCTGAACGCCGATAACGCCCGCGTTTTTGACAAGGAATTTTTTGAACGGTTCTTTTGAAACCATACCGCCGCCCTCGTCGATGACAAGCACGGGTTTTACTCCCAACGTTTCGGAAAGATATTTGGCTTCCGCAATCGCACTGCCGCCCGAGTTTTCCTCGTCGTCGCCATAGCAGAAATAAATATCCTGTTCGGGCACGAAGCCTTCGTTTATGAGTTCGTTTGCGGCGACCATACTGCCAAAGACCATACATTTGCAGTCGACCGCGCCGCGCCCCCAGATTTTCCCTTCTTCGATTGCGCCGCTGTAAGGCGGATATTTCCAACCTTTGTGATCTTCTTCGGGAACGACGTCCTGATGCGCCATAAGCACCAGCGGACGGTCGTGTTTTTTGCCCTCCCACTTAATAATCATTGCGTTGTTGCGTACGTTATAACGCGGAAGCTTTGAAAATTCAGGCGCGATTTCCCACATTACTGCGTGCAAATCGTCAAAGTGTTTCTGATCGCAACCCGTTATTGTCGGACACTGCAACATACGCGAGAATTGTTTTGCATACAAATCTTTTTTTTCGTACGACATAAGTTTCTCCTTATAAATTTCTCCTTAAAACTTTTTATCTTTGAAGTAATAGATTTCGTCTCTTTCGGATATTTCGCGAAGGACGCGCGCCGGGTTTCCGACAGCGACGACGTTGGACGGAATATCTTTGGTGACGACCGCCCCCGCGCCTATGACCGAGTTGTCGCCGATGGTTACGCCGGGCAATACATTCACGCCTGCGCCGATCCATACGTTATTTCCGATTTTCACGTCGGCGTTGTATTGAAGACCTTTCAATCGGCACTTCGGGCTCACGGGGTGTCCCGCGGTGATTATCGAAACGTTTGGTCCGATCATTACGTTGTCGCCGATTTCGATTTTCCCGTCGTCAACGAGCGTAAGATTAAAATTACTGTAAAAGTAATCGCCGATGAAAACGTGCTTGCCGCCCCAGTTTGCGAAAAACGGTTGCGTCACGACAGGTTGTTTTCCGATCGCGCCGAAGCATTTCCTAAGATACTCTTCTTCGCGCTTATCGCCGTACGGCAAAGCGTTGTAGGCTTTCATCGCGTTGAGATACTCAAACTGTTCGGAAACGATTTCTTCGTCGTTTGGATCGTAAACCTGCCCCGCAAGCATTTTTTCCTTGTTTGTCATAGTCGTTAAATCGAGCCTGTTGACCTTCCTTCCCTGAGGTTTTTATAAAGCGCGCCCGTCTCCTGGAAGTCAAGTTTTTTCTCGGAATCGGGACCTATTTGATAATTGCCTCTTTGATAGCTGAAAACGTGCATCGGGAAACGGACGTAGGATTTCAGCGCGAAATCAAACGCAACCTTCAATGCTCCCGTAAGCGACGAGCCTGTTATTTTTGCCGTAACGCAATTATACCCCGCGTTTTGATAATTTTGAATAATGGTCGAGGGTACCGGCGACGTAAGCCCGATGATGGCGATTGCCAAGTGGACGTATTCTTTGCCGTCAAAATTGTGCCTTAAAGCCTTGTATTCGGGTTGCATCAATTCATTTGCGAGAATTTGTGCAGCGGTGTCGCCAACCAAAGCGTCGACAGACGGTATACCCGTTGACGGAACAAGCCCGCTGGACGAAGCAAATTCGTCAATGCTTATCCAGTTGTAAATATCGAGGAAACCTTCGATATTGATAAAGTGATCGGTATAGCCGGCTTCTTTCATATCTTCCCAAGTTGCGTCTTCGGGGAATCCTGTTTTATTATTGCGTTCAAAATCCCTGTTAAAGTCGGTATAAACGTAAACCGGGATAAGCGCGCTGTGCGTAAATACGGTGTTTTTGAGATTGACTTTTGTCGGAATTCTGCCCTCTCCGTCTGTCGTATCGCCAGTCATCGGCATATAGAACGAGTTTGCGGACGAGTTTCTGAAAATGCAACCTTCGACGTCAACGTTTGCGCCGTCGACTTCCATCAAAATCTTTGCGTTTTCAAAAATACAATATTTGAAGGAAACGTTTTCAATCGGATTTTCGCCTTTACCTTCTCTGATCATGCGATGAACGTTGACGCAACGTCTCATTTTATCCCACTGCATAAGACCGCTCTTTGCCTCGGGATCGTTATAACCTGCGCGGAAAACAGCGTTTTCGATATGAACGTTGTCCGACTGTATAAGCACAAGGTCGGTGTAATAGTCGTTATTTTTCGCCTTTATCGTTTCTTCGTCATAGCAGATTATATATCCGTTGCCGTAAATGCTCACGCCCTCGGGCACGATAATTTTGGACGTATCGTGATTGTCCCCGGGAGTAATGAAAAGTTTGCCCTCGGCGTTGGTATCTTTGACGTAAACCGCGACGCTTTCTTTTTTCTCGTGCAACGCCTTTTTCAGTTGCGTTTCGTTGCTGACGGTATAGCCGTCGATGACGTTCAGCACGTACGTTGCAACGACGGGCATGTTGTCGTACATCGGATATTTTGCCTTAATGGTGATCGTTACCTTGTTTTTAAGCCCTTTCTTCTCGTCGGGAATTTCCTTTAAGACAAGTTTGTTGTAACTGCCTTTTTCGTGCGAAAATTCGGCAATGCTTTCATCAGAAGTCGAAAACTCAAAGTTTTCAAAGTCAACGTCCTTCGGATAATTGAAGTCCATATTGAACGAATAAAAGAAAGTTTCGGTGCAATCGGCGTTGAAAATCTTGTTGCCGAATACCGTTTCGGCGGCGATACCGCGTTTTGCGTCGGTAGCGTTCAGAGCAAGGTTGATTGCAAAGACCGGCGTAACGACTTTGAGTTCAACCGTGGTACAAGTTTTCTTGGTTTGTCTGTCTTTCGCCACAATTTTGACGTCGCCTTCCTTATTAGGCTCGATCATAGCGACATTGCCGACGTTGCTATTCTTGCCCGATTGGTCAAATTGTTCAATATTTACGATGGGCGAACCGGGGACGATATCGTTTGACGAGAATTCCACCTCGGGTACGCCCGCTTTTTCGGGATTGCGATAAACGACTTCAAGGTAAATCGGCAGACCGCGTTTGACGATATATTCAACCTCGTCGCCGTTTTTGTTGTGAAGTTTTTGAAGAAGGATATCGTAGTTTTTGAAAACGATATCGTCGGGGCTCAGCGCGTCGACCTTGATTGCCGAAAACGTTTTGCCGTTTACGGTAACCGTGGCGACCGTTGCGTCTTTGTCAAAATTAAGCGTTCCGTCCGATGAAAGCGTGCCGCCCGCGACTTTTACAGACGTGAAATCGCTCACGTTCATATAGTTTTTGACGTTGACAGTGTCCGCGGTATAGCAGTAACTTTCACCCTTGAAGACGCCGTTATTAACTTTCACTTTTACGGACGTTCCGATGCCGGTGTCGTTTGAAGAAACAGAAATCGTCGTTTCGCCCGCGCCTTTTGCCGTAAGGATACCGTTTTTGTCAACTTCGACGATTCTTTCGTCGGCGGACTTCCAGGTTACCGTTTTATTGCGTGCGCCGCCGGGCGTGAAAATGGGGTTGACAAGAAGTCTTTCGCCCTTGTCCAAAGAAATCACGTCTTTTTCGGAAAGTTTACTGCTGCTGCCGTACGGCATAAGTTCGATTTTTGTGACCTTGTCGCCGACGACCTTTACGGAGCACGTTGCAAATTTATTGCCTTCTTCCGTCGTAACTTTCACGATGAACGAGCCGTAGCCGTAAACCGTAACGACGCCGTTGTTGTCAATCGTCGCGATGTCAATATGATTTGTTGCGATATGTTCTTCCAGTTTTTTGCCGGACAAATCGGCACAGTCCTGACAGGGATCGTCTTTTGCGTAAACGAACGGAATGTCGCTGTGTTGTTCTTCGATTGACCAGGTAAGGTTGTGGTTTTTCGCAAGGCGCGGATAAACGGTCGCTTTCAACGTGTCGATCGTGTTGCCGTTGTCAAGCGAAAACTCGATATAATTTTCGTTAAGTTCCACCCTGTCGACGGGCAGATATGAATTTTTGGAAATAATGTTTGTGGTGAGAAGTACCGACGCAACGATAATAATCGGGATAAGAATCAGTACTCCGATAAGGACTTTTTTCATTAAGCCTCCGAGGTAATTTGTTTCTTTGATGACTTTGATATTATACCACTTACTTAAAATTAAGTAAAGAAATATACGATATTACTATTTTGCGCGCATATACGAAAAAACGTCGGAAAACCCGACGTTTAATACTATTTTGTTGCGAAATATTGAATTTTTTTCAAAATAATCGGATAATTTCACCGTTTTTCCTTTTATTTTGTCAAAAAACAAGCGATGAAAACCGAAAACTATCTGCCCGTTTCAAAAAAGGATTTATGCTCGATATCGTCAAGCGGAAGCATTTTCGTGTCGAACGTGCCGTCGTCGTAAATTTCGATAATCGTGCCGCCGCGCTGAGTATGGCGTTTGTCGATGCCCTTATATGCAAGATAATCGACGCTCATACCGTACGTCAGACGAATACCCTTATAAGTCAGCGAAAGCGTGTTCAGATGGTCGTGTCCCATAAACATGCCTTTACAACTTCCGAACTTTACCATTTCGTTGAAAAATTTGCTCTCGACGGTCTTCGGATATCCGAAATAATTGTCCTTTTCGCCGACGAATCCGTGATGATAAATTACGCTCTTGTCGCCGCGATAAAACTTCTCCCACGCTTCCCGAAACTCTTTTGGCGGGATATGGAAAAACGCAAGCGAATTTACGTCTTCGGGTTTTTTGCCGCACTCCGCGCCGATAATTTTAATCGTGTTTTTATACCATTCGATCTGGTCGTCGTGAATAATATCGAAACCGCTGAAAAAGTTCCAGGTAAGATAGGCGTTGCTGTCGATAAACATAAGCACGGTGTTGAGAGTGCCGTCTTCGTTCAGCACGGGAATATGATAATTTCCGTCGCCCGTCAGGTTTTCGTCGCCGTGGGAAAAATAACAATTCTTGCACGACGAATAAAAATCGCCGATCTTTTTCTTGCTTGCCGTCGCCCAGACTTCGCTGTCGTGATTGCCAAAAACCACCGTCCAGGGTTTTCCGAGTTTTTCCATGCAGGCGGCAAATTTTTTGCTGGATTTGAGGTTATTGAAACTGCCCTGCAAAAGCCAGGGAATGGGGTACACCATATCGCCCGTAACGATGACGAAATCGGCGTCCGAGGCGTTCACGATTTTTTCAACCGCTTGGAGCGCGAGCTCGTCTTTTTTTCTTGTCGAAAACGAGCCGCCGATATGAATATCCGTTAGTTGCAAAATTTTAAGCGGCACACCTTTTTTCTTCGTAATATTGGTAATTCCGTTGATATTTTCGATTTTTGCGTTCATTTTAGTTCAATTTTTGTCATTTTCGGATTCGTCGTTTTCAACGGTGCCGAACGCGCTTCCGAACTCTTCGTCAATCTTTTCGTCGCTTACTTCGACAACGTTTCCTTCATCGTCCAGAACCTGTGGAACAACGACGTCTTTTTCATCGACTTTGCCATAAAGTTCGGCGACAAGCGCGTCCCTTTCCGCTGTTTCTTCGTCGGACAACTCGACGCCTTTCTTCCTTGCGTCGATGAAATATCTTATTCTTGCAAGTTTCTTGTTGTCAACCTTATACTTGAACGACGCGTAAAGCGCGATAGCGATAAGCACGGCAACCGTGATACCCATAACGAGCCTTATTGCAAGCAACGCAGTGTCCGACTGCTGAATATATTTCGTCGTGTCGCCGGTGTTGTTTTCCTTATATCCGCACCAGCCGAGAATCCAGCCGACCAAGCCGACCGCAAGCGCGCCGCCGACCTTTCTTGCAAGCGTCATCATGCCGCTGTACGTACCGGTGGAGCGGTCGCCCGTCGCCATTTCGCCGACGTCGACGGTATCGGGGAATATAATCCACGGCATCATCTGCGCGCCGCCGAAGCCCAAGCCCATAATAAGCGCAACGATGGGAATAAGAATCGGAGGCGTCCAGGACGGCTCCATAATCGCAAACATTATGCCGCCGAAAATGTAAAACGGCAGCCCCATGCGGAATGCGAATTGTTTGCTCTTTTTGTCCATCATTTTGCGAGCCAGCGGGAACATTACGACAGCCGCAACCATAAGCGGCGCGATAATGAACATCGACGAAATGTCCATGCCGAAAAGTTTCTCGCCGTGCCACACGTCTGTTGCGTAAAACACCGCAAGCGCGCTTATCATGTCCATACAGGCAAACGCCGAAACGTACATCACGATATGCCAGCGATACGACCTGTTTTTATAAGGTTTTGCGTAACTTTTTACAAATTGTTTTGCATTGAATTTTTCAACCGCCGTCGTGGGTTTGATACGCTCTTTTACGAAAATCGAGCAAATTATAAGCCCACCGCCGAAAAGCGTGCCAAAAATGATCGAAATCGAAAGCCAGAATTCCGTCGTGTTGATGTGCGGCATGAACAGCCAGCCGTCTGCGGAAATCAAAGACTCGATAAACAAAAGCGGCAATACGTACGCAAGCCCCGAAGCCGCCGCCGTGAATATAAGTTTTACGGTATTGGCGTTGTTTCTTTCACGGAAGGACGGGGATATGTCGCTTGACATCGAACAGTACGGAACCTGCGACAACGTCGAACAAGTGTTCCATAATAAATACATTATCAGCATATACGCGATAAATCCGTTTGTCGAAACGCCCCATTCTTTCACGGGCATAAACAGCAGGAATATCGACACGATAATCGAAATGCCGCCCGCAAACATATACGGCTTGCGTCTGCCCCATTTGCCGCGGGTGTTGTCGCTGATAAAGCCCATCACGGGGTCGGTAACGGCGTCCCACAACTTCGCAATCATAAATATCGTCGTCGCGATTTTCATCGGGATGCCCATCGTCGTCATGTATTTGACAAGAATACACGACATCAGCGCAACGCCGCCGCCGTCCATAAGACCGCCTATGCCGTAACAAATTTTCTCTTTAAGCGGCACTCTGTCTTCGGGCACGATATAGTTCGCGTCACCGGGGACAGCCACCTGTTTTTCCTTCTTCTTCACGTTGTACCTCATACAAAAAGATATATTAATAATATCATATCATTTGTTTTGACACAAGCAACAAAAACCTACTTGCCGATTTATCTTTTGTAAAATTTCCGCAAAGTTTCAAAAACCAAACAAAAAACCGCCCTTTCGGACGGTGTCGGTTAATGGGTTTCGGAAAGATGTTTCAGAATTTCGACGATTATTCCATTTTTAACGTATTCGTTAATAAGTCCCGCGCAAAATCTTTCGCCTCGGAAAATTGCCGTAAGACAAGTGCCCGCTTCCTTTTTCGACATTGTTCCGATATCCCTTGAAAGATTCTTTTCGTTGTACCAGCCGCGTTCGTTCATCGTGCGGTCATATTCAAAATCAACCAAATCGGAATTGAAAAAAATCCTTTGGAAATCGCTTATCTCACGCGGGTATTCGACATACAATTTTATCTCGTCATTGGCGTTTTCCGTCGAATTTTCAAGCGTTTTACGATATTCTTCAAAAGTTTTCGTATATTTTATAAAATCCGATTTTTCAAAATTCAACTTATGATCGTTCATCATATTCCCACCTTGCAGTTTTTTACACTTAATAATTATAAACTCTTTTCCCTGCTTTCGCAATGAAAATATAATATTGTTTGTAAAACAAAAGACAACAGGGGCTGCTCTGCATAGTGAAGAATAAAAATAAACAACGCAGCGACACAAAGTGTCTGCTACGATATACACGGTGCATAACGCAAGCGGTTGCAAGCAACCGCCGAACGCCGAAAACAAGTTTTCGGGTTCTAGCCCGAAAGTTGTTTTTACCAAAATAAAAGCCCATCACGATTGATGGGCTTTTATTTTGGTGGAGACAACAGGACTCGCCAACAGCGATTGTTACCGAAGGTCAATCGCGTGCAGTGTGACCTTGGTCACAGGTTGTGCAAGTATTGCACAAAGGCGATATAATCGCCATTCGAGTCCGTTGTATAAAAAAACAACCCGACAATCGGGTTGTTGGTGGAGACAACAGGACTCGAACCTGTGACCCCTCGCATGTGAAGCGAATGCTCTACCAGCTGAGCCATGCCTCCAAGTGAAGAATATTTTACCATAACAATTAAAATTTGTAAAATGATTTATGTAATTATGCTTGCATTTTTTTTGAGTATTTATTATAATGCTATTTGTAAATCGCCCGTGGGGGTATGGCTCAGTTGGTAGAGCGATGCGTTCGCAACGCATAGGTCACGAGTTCGAATCTCGTTATCTCCACCACAGAAGAAAAAAACGAACTCTGATATAAAAACGGAGTTCGCTTTTTTCTTTTCAAGAGACTTTTTCGGCGTTAGATTTAAGTTTTAACATAACATATATAATCGAATATTTATCTTTTAGCAGGTATTGAGTGTCCGATATCTGCTATTTTTTTATCGTCCGATTTATAGCCTTTCGTTTACGTTTGTAGCACAGAGAAAAGTACAAGTCAACGGCAAAAATTTTTACCGAAAACTCTGAAATTGCCGATTATAACGTAAAATTTTTTGCCAGTGCGTTGACTTCCGTGTAACCAACTACAAGGCAAAAAAACTTCTATCTTTCCCCGGTGCTACTTCCGTTTTTGCCGAAAGGCGAAGTAAATCGGAGGTAAAATACAATGAAAGAAGTAAACAAAGGAATTTTAGATAAGATATGGTTATCTCGGCAGAAAACGTACAGAAAATGGGTGACGTTATCGCCTTGACCTGTATTAAAACGGTAATCGTCCGTTCGGGCAAGGATTTGCATTATCTATACAAAGGGTTATTAAGAGATATGAACCGCTCAAAAGACGACTATTCGCCGTTTTCAAACGCATACGATATAGCACAAGAGGCAATACTGTTTCTTTGCCAACATATAGGTGAGAAACTCGGTGATAACTATACTACGAAGTACGGACAGGTTGTTAGCATTAAAAGTGCTTGTTATCGTTGCACCGACAATTATTTGCAAAAACAATATACGCGCCATATAGCAAACACAATAAGCCTTGACGAGCGAATTACGGCAGAATCTGAACAACACTCGATGACGAGCAGAAAAACGATTATACAGTCGTTGACGGGCTTATAGCGAAGATGAAACTTACCGCCGCTGAATATGAAACGTTATGCGCTTATATGGCAGGGCTTACTTATCTTGACGTAACACGTCTTTTGAATGTTCACCGCACGACGATCTGGCGTAGACGAATGAGCCTGCAAAGGAAATACGCGTTTGCGACAAATAGCCTTTAATATAAAATTTTAAACGGATAAATCACTAAAATTTATCCGTCTATTTTTATGCTGTATGTACTTCTTTTTGCATCATATTGTTGAACAAAGTCTCCTGTTTAAAAGCAAGGTAAGAATCAATACTTATCGTTATACGGAGTATCCTCATACCCTTGCTTTTTGAGTATACGAACTTTTTTATCCAGTTTATTCCGCCAATACTTATTAAACCACCTAGTTGTTCCGAATAATTTAACAATAAAAGGACTTATGCTGTAATAAATTTTTATAAACAACCTACCACGTTTTGTAACGTCTAAACTATAATCTCTATATCGCCGCAGAATCCACACTTCCGGACAATCATAAGAACCGTAAACGGCAGTGGCAATATAACATCCCTTTTTCTTTTTCTCTTCAACGGGATTTGTAATCTTTGCTGAATTCTCCTGCATTATACGATAATAGTAAGGTTTAATGTCATCAGGAGCAAATGTGCTTGCACGATCACCGTACTTTTGCTTTACCGATGCCACGTTTTCTGGAATATCTCCTGGAAATTGAACAAAACCATGATAATCTCTTGCCCACTTGATGCTTTCAATTTCACACAGATACAGCCCCCACAAAACTCGATAATCATTGGGGCGCAACTCCAATGCTTTTTGATAATGCTTACGCGCTTTGTCGTAATCTTTATCATAAGCAATTGCCTCTTGTGCGCTTAACAAAAGAGTATCGAAACTCTCCTTTTGTTCCGATTTGTAATATCAAAATAAGCATACACTCAAACGTATTGAGTTTTAGAAAATCTTTTTCGCCTTTTATTCAGATTTTCGAAAAGATAAACGATAATTCGTTTGTGCAGAATTTGGATATATTTCTCACATACACCGCACTCCGCCGCATGCACTTTTTGCGTTTTAAAACATTGATGTAGAATTTTCAAACTCGCAAGGTTTTTGCGACGTTGGCAATTAGGCGTGGCTTGTCTTGATACAAGTCGGCTCGGCTGCGCCTCGCCGAAGACAAGCCACGCCTCTGTCCGAACAAGCAAACCTAAATCGGACAATGAAAGCACGGGCGGAAGGCGAAGTCGCCGCTAACCCGCTTGGCGATCTTTCGCCTTTTTCCCCGCCGTGCGTGGACTTTCATTTTACCCCGAGTTTATGCCGTTTGTATTTTCGGAGCAGTCGGGAGCGTTTGTGCTTTTTACTTCGGTGTTATTGCAAAAGTATTCCGTCATAATAGACAGTAGAGTGCTGTAAAACGATTTTTGTTCTGCCGTTGACATCTTTTCAATGTTCGGCGCACCGATTGTTGTTATCTTGTATTGCTTTTTCATAGCCGTTTCTCCTTTTTGCCCAAAGGATAGCGGTCAAACTCGCAACTTTCTTGCGACTTTGAGTAAATTTTTTCATTTTTTTGGAAAATTTCAGTCGAACTCGCAAAAAACTTGCGACTTTGGCTTGTAGTCTTGTGGACAAGGAAGAAACAAGACGTTTTTTCTTTCTCGCGGAAAGCCTATCCGATTTCGGTCTGACAACTTTTATGTGTGCAAACATAAATCGAGCCACCGCAAGGGTAAAAAATATAGTGAGAACTATAAAGACACAAAAAATTTTCCTATATTTTTTACTGTTTCCTTGCTGTGTTCGCCAAAATCGGATTGTTTCGGTTTCCGTCGAAAGACAAAAAAATTAAAAGGAGTTAATAACCAAAATGAAAAAAGCAATTATTTATGCCCGTTATTCCAGCGATAGCCAAACCGAACAATCGATAGAAGGACAACTTCGTGTGTGTCGGGAATATGCTCAAAACAACGATATACTCATAGTCGATACCTATATCGACCGTGCTATGACGGGAACGAATGACAACCGTGTCGCATTTCAAAAAATGCTGAAAGACAGCAGCCGCAAAGAGTGGCAGTACCTTATCGTTTACAAATTAGACAGGTTTTCGCGAAACAAGTTTGAATCGGTAATACACAAAAAGGCGCTCCGAGATAACGGCGTAACAATTCTCTCTGCAATGGAAAATCTTACGGACAGCCCGGAAGGTCGTATGATGGAAACCGTTTTGGAAGGTTTTAATCAATACTTTTCGGAAGAACTTACCCAAAAAGTCAATCGCGGACTGAAAGAGAGTTGGCGCAAAGGCAAAGCCACAGGCGGACAAGATATTTTCGGTTATGACGTCGTTGACAAAAAATACGTTGTAAACGAATACGAAAGCAAAATCGTGGAAGACGCGTTTTTGATGTATTCGCAGGGCTACAAGGCAGTTGCCATTGCGGACAAATTCAAGGAATGCGGTTGTCGCAGAAAGAACGGAAAACTCGTAGATCACAAATACTTGTATTTCATTCTGCACAACAAAAGATATACAGGCGTTGTCGAACATCAAGGGGAATTATACGACAATATCTTTCCGAGAATTATATCGGACGAACTTTGGAACAAGGTAAACGCAATAAACGAAGAAAACAAACTTGCGCCGAGCCGTAAAAAAGAGATTTTCGACTATATCCTTTCGGGCAAACTTATATGCGGAGATTGCAAGCACAGAATGGGCGGTGAAAGCGGAACTTCTCATACAGGTGCGATTCATTACTACTATATTTGCCTATCCAAACGTCGCAAGCGTGCTAAATGCAATATGGGCAGAGTGCAAAAACAGTTTATCGAAGATACGGTGATAAACGCAACGACGCAAATGTTATCGAGCGTGAACAATATCAAGAATATTGCGCAAAGCATATACAACGTACATAAAAAAGAAACAGCAGACAACACGGCTTTGAAACTTATTGAAAAGAAGCGCGCCGAGGCGGTAAAAGCGCAGAATAATATCGTAAAGGCAATCGAGCAAGGCATAATCACCGAAACTACGAAAAGCCGTCTGACTGAACTTGAAAATCTAATATCGCAATGCGACGTGGAAATCCTTAAAGAAAAAGCCCGCAGTTACACATACTTAACTGCGGACGATATAGAAATGTATTTAAGTAAATTCGTGTTTGATAACACAGACGACATAAAAGTGCGAAAACTAATTGTAAATGCGTTTATACGGGAAGTGATATTATATGACGATGAAATTGTCATTACGTACACGTTTACAGATAATCCCGAGCACCTGAAAAGGACGAAAGACACGACCTTAAAAACAGAAAACCAAATAGAACAGGCGGAAAAATCCGCTTCTTCTTATATAGTGAGTTCGAGCATTTTCAGCCACTTCCCACCAACAAAAACGCACACCAACTTGGTTGTGCGTTTTTTGTTCATAGAGACAACAAAAGGGCGCGAACCCGAAAACTTGTTTTCGGCGTTCGGCGGTTGCTTGCAACCGCTTGCGTTATGCACCGTGTATATCGTAGCAGACACTTTGTGTCGCGGCGCTGCTTATTCTTTTCTTCACTATGCAGAGCAGCCCCTGTTGTCTTTTGTTTCGACAACATTCGAACACCCTACAAAAATGTAGGGTTTTTCTCTTGTTTGTTTCGTATTAATAATATTATTAGTCTTTGATGAATGCCGAGAAGGCAAGGTGCGCCGAATAAATGTCCGCTTTGCTTATGAGTTCGTAAGGCGCGTGCATCGAAAGTACGGGAACGCCGACGTCGACGGTTTCGATATTGTTTTTGGCGATGTATTTCGCAACGGTTCCGCCACCGCCGAGGTCGACTCTTCCGAGTTCCGCGGTTTGCCAGATTACGCCGTTTTCGTTGAAAAGTTTTCGGACGTATCCTACGAATTCGCAAGACGCATCGTTGCTGCCCGATTTGCCGCGTGCGCCGGTGAACTTGCACATTGCGACGCCCTTATTCACGAAACTTGCGTTGTTGTCTTCAAAGCAGGACGCGAAGTCGGGATCGAAGCCTGCGGTAACGTCCGCCGAAAGGCAAAGCGAGTTTTCGCGAAGTACCGACGGCAATACGCCGAAGTTTTTGGCAATTTCGTCCAGAATGTCGGTGATAATCACGCACTGCATGCCCGACGTGCCTTCCGAGCCAATTTCTTCCTTGTCGGCAAGGATCGTCATAACCGTTCTGTCGGTTGCGGTGTCGAGGGTTGCGGTGATTTCGGGATAAGCGCAAACTCTGTCGTCGTGACCGTATCCCGCGACGAACGCCCTGTCGAAACCGACGTCGCGAGCCTTCAAAGCAGGCACGACTTCGAGTTCCGCAGACAAAAAGTCTTCCTCGCTCATTCCGTACTCTTTCATAAGGATTGAAAGCACGTTTTTCTTTACGGCGTCTTTGTCTTCGCCGGAAAGGGATAAGCCGCCGACAACAAGATTCATATTTTCCGCGTCAAAGCCTTCGCCGATTGTCTTTTTGACCTGCTCCTGCGAAAGGTGCGGCAGAAGGTCGGTGATATAAAACACGGGATCCGTATCCTTTTCGCCGATTTTAATGTTGATTTTCGTGCCGTCCGCTTTCACTACGACGCCGTGCAACGCAAGAGGAATCGTGAGCCATTGATACTTTTTGATGCCGCCGTAATAATGCGTTTTCAAAAAGGCAAGTTCGCTCTTTTCGTAAAGGGGGACCTGTTTCAGGTCAAGACGGGGGCTGTCGACGTGCGCGACGAGAATTCTCACGCCCTCTTTGATTTTTTCCGCGCTACCCGCTTTCACGATGAACAACGCTTTGCCGCGGTTATTGAAATAAAGTTTGTCGTGCGGATTGATTTTATCGCCGAGCTTATATTCCTTATATCCCGCTTTTTTCAGCATTTCGACGGTATATTCGACGGTTTCCCTTTCGGTCTTGCCGTTGTCGAGAAAACGTTTGTAGCCCTCGGAATAATCGAAAATCGCCTTTAAGGTATTTTCGTCAGCCGATTTATAAATATTTTTTCTTTCGTATGTGGAATACATAAAAACGCTCCTAAAAAAATAATCATTTATATCTTATCACAATAAGTATTCAAAGTAAAACAAATTAAAAGTCAATTATCGACAAGGCTTTACGACTTTACAAAAACTTTACGTTTTCGTTACCGAAACATACTTTTTTCTTTTTCCTGCATTGCCTACAATGAAGGCGTAATCAATAAAAAGGAGACAATTTATGAAAAAGAAAATGAAAATCGTATTGATAATATCGTGCTTGCTTATGACGGCAACTCTTCTGACGTGCCTGTGTGCATGCAATAAGACAGGCAAATTCGACGAAAACAAAAACATCAGCGTCGTAACGCGCACCGACGGCAGCGGCACAAAGTCGGCAATTATGGAGTTTCTGGGACTCAAAGGCAAAAAGGACGTTTCGGGCGCAATCGTATTAAGTTCGACCGACGCAATCATGGCGGAAGTCAAAGGCAATCCCCTTGCAATCGGATACGACAGCCTCGGATTCGTTACCGACGACGTCAAAAAAATCAAAGTCGACGGCGTAGCGCCGACGGTCGAAAACATCAAATCGGGCGCATATCGCCTTGCTCGACCTCTTAACGTCGTTTACAAAGAAGAAAACGTACAAAGCGGTCTTAACAAAGCGTTCTTCGACTTCCTTAAAAGCAGCGACGCCAAAAATATTATCGCAAACGAAGGTTACGTAATATCTCACGACGACACCGCCGCATATCAGATTCAACAAGGTCTTTCCGGCGAAATAAACATCACGGGCAGCACTTCTCTTACCCCGCTTATGGAAAAGCTTGCGAAAAAGTTTGAACAGATTCAGGGCGGCGTAAGCATCAACGTCGGCGGCACCGGTTCAAGCCAGGGCTATAACGATGCGAAGAACGGAGTTGTCGATTTCGGTATGATTTCGGAAGTCTTCAAACCCGCAAAAGCCGAAGGTTGCACGTATTACGAAGTCTGCATGGACGGCATCGCAATCATCGTAAACAGTGCAAATCCCATTGAAAACGTATCGCTTGCAACGCTTAAAAACATTTACGACGTCGACGCCGGCGAAAATGCGGTGAAAACCTGGAAACAAGCGTCCGCAAACTGATATGGGCAGATTTTACAAATTCATAAACGCTAGAGAAAAGATGATGAAAGGGATCTTTTTCCTTTCAGCAGTTTTTTCCGTAGGTGCGCTTATAACGATAACGGTATTCCTGTTCACAAGCGGGATTCCGCTTATTTCGAAAGTCGGGTTTTCAAATTTCATATTCGGCAAAGAGTGGGCACCGCTTGCAGACAATCCGAAATACGGAATATTCCCGATGATCGTAACAAGCCTGTACGTTACCGCCCTGTCCGTTATTATCGGCGTGACAATCGGATTGTTCACGGCGATCGCTCTTTACAAATTCGTGCCGAAAAAACTCGTCGCACCGATTAAACAAATGGTAAACCTGCTTGCGGGGATTCCGTCGGTCATTTACGGATTGTTCGGCATGACGCTTATCGTCCCGTTTATGCGCGATTACTTGTCTTATAACGGCGTCGGATACGGCATAGCGTCGGCGTCGGTTGTTCTTGCGATAATGATTCTTCCAACAATCGTGAGCGTTGCGTACGACGCGCTTCGAAGCGTTGATACGGCATATTACGAAAACGCCCTTGCGCTCGGCGCGACGAAAGAACAAGCGACCTTTAAGGTTGTCGTACCCGCGGCAAAAAGCGGAATCTTTGCAGGAATCGTATTGTCGATCGGGCGCGCTCTCGGCGAAACGATGGCGGTAATTATGGTCATCGGCGGCAGCCCCGAAATGCCGAAAAGTATTTTTCAGAGCGTGCGTACAATGACCGGCAATATCGCGATGGGCGCAATGGAACTTTCGGGCGACGCGTTGAGCGCGCTTATCGCAACGGGTGTGGTACTCTTTGTTTTCACCTTAATGTTGAATACAAGTTTTTCACTGCTCAAAGGCGAAAGGCGCGAAAAAAAGCGCAAAAAAGTTAAAAAGGCGGTGGAAAAATGAACAAAAGAAAAACGATAATCGCCTTTTACAAAACGCTGAAAATCATATCTATACTATGCGCGGTCGTGTCCGTTACGGCGCTTATCGCAGTTACGCTTTACATTCTCATAAACGGTGTTTCAAAACTTAATTCCGAACTATTGTTCGGCGATTATTCAGATTCCCCCTCGATTCTGCCCGCGCTTGTCGGCACGATTGAAATCATTCTTATCGCGTCGGCAATCTCCATACCTTTGGGCGTAGGCAGCGCGATTTTCCTTGTCGAATATATGCAAAACAAAGGAAAACTCGTGAAGATTATCCGCGTCGCGACCGAAACACTTGCGGGGATTCCGTCGATTGTTTACGGCTTGTTCGGATATCTTATCTTTGTCGTAACGCTTAAAATGGGATACACAATTTTGGGCGGCGGCATGACGATTGCGATTATGATACTTCCCGTCATCGTCCGCCAAACCGAAGAAAGCCTTATCGCAGTACCGATGAGTCTCAGAGAAGGCGCGTACGCACTCGGCGCAAGCAAGGTCGCAACGATTTTCAAAGTCGTGCTGCCGTCGGCGTCAAGCGGAATCGTAACGGCAATTATCCTTGCGATCGGACGCGTGATTTCCGAAAGCGCGGTGCTGATTTTAACAATCGGAATGGTGGTCAATAAAATCCCCGAATCGGCGCTCTCGCCCGGCACGAGCCTTGCCCTTGACATATACTACTTTTCAAGTCACGGATATCCCGACGCCGCGGCGGCAACCGCAGTCGTGTTACTGATACTCGTCATCGCGATAAACCTTATCGCAACGGGCGCGGGAAGTCTTATCAGAAAGTCCATGGGAGAAGTAAAATGAACAACGAAATCCAAGTAAAAGACGAAATAACTGAAAATAACGCTGTTTCAAACGATATCAGCGTGAAAAATTGTAATTTATATTACGGCGACTTTCACGCATTAAAGGACATAAACGTCGTTATTCCCGAAAAGAACGTGACGGCTTTCATAGGTCCGTCGGGGTGCGGAAAATCGACTTTCCTTAAATGTTTCAACCGAATGAACGACCTTATCGAAGGTTGTAAAATCAGCGGCGAGTTCAAAATCGGCAGTCTGGACATTTACGACAAGTCCACGGACGTGAACCTTTTAAGAAAAAACGTCGGTATGGTATTTCAGAAACCCAATCCGTTCCAGATGAGCGTTTACGACAACATCGCGTTTGCGCCCCGCACTTTCGGAATAAAGAAGAAAGCGGAACTTGACGAAATCGTGGAAACGTCGCTGAAAAAAGCAAGCATCTGGGACGAAGTGAAAGACCGCCTGAAAAAAAGCGCGCTCGGATTAAGCGGCGGACAGCAACAGCGACTTTGCATCGCCCGCGCCCTTGCCGCCTCGCCCGAAATTCTTCTTATGGACGAACCGACGTCCGCGCTCGATCCCATTTCGACCGGAAAAATCGAGGATCTTTGCGAAGAACTCAAAAAGGAACTTACGATAATAATCGTAACGCACAATATGGGACAAGCCACGAGAATTGCCGACAATACCGCGTTTTTCCTGCTTGGAGAACTTGTGGAATATGCCGATACGGAAACGCTTTTCGGCGCGCCGAAAGATATCCGCACCGAAAATTACATCACGGGAAGATTCGGTTAATCGATAATACTTGAAAACGTAAAGGAGATAATATATAATGAGTGTAAGAAGCAAATACGAAGCGGAACTTGCTCTGGTTTTCGGAAAACTGACAAAAATGTGTCGCGAAACGGAACTTTCCATTGAAAAATCCGTGCAAGCGTTGAAAACCCGCGACAAAAAATTAGCGCGCGAAGTAATGGATAACGACAAAAACATTGACGCGACGGAACGGGATATCGAACAGGATTGTTTGAAAATCCTTTTGATGGAACACCCTGTCGCAAGCGATTTTCGCGATATATCCGCTGCGCTTAAAATGATTACCGACCTTGAAAGGATTGCCGATCAGGCGTCGGATATCGCCGAAATATCACTGCATTTCCCGGACGAAAGTTTCATAAAAGAGCCCGAACATATCGAACTTATGTCGAAATACGCGGTATCCATGGTGAAAGACGGCGTGCAAAGTTACATCAACCGCGACGTCGAAGCCGCAAGCGAACTCGACAAACGCGACGATAACATCGACAAACTTTTTGAAACGGTAAAAAACGATTTAATCGCGCTGATAAGACAAAATCCCGACGCCGCCGACCAGGCGATACTTTTCATGATGATTGCAAAGTATCTTGAAAGAATCGGCGACCATGCCGTCAATATCGGCGAATGGGCGGAATACGCCGCAACGGGAAAACGATTTTAGGAGATATTATGAACGAAAGAAAACCCGTCGTGTTTTGCGTGGACGACGAAGAATCCATACGCGAAGTTTATTCATACTCGTTGGAAGGAAGTTTCGACGCGCATTGTTTTCAGAACGAAAATGAACTTTTCGCAGCCCTTAAAAACGCAACGCCCGACGTTATTCTTCTGGACGTAATGCTGGAAGGCGCAGACGGTTTTGAAATCCTGAAACGCATAAAATCGACGCCCGCACTTTCCGACGTCGCCGTCATTATGGTGTCCGCGAAAGGCGCGGAAATCGACAAGGTGAAAGGACTTAACCTCGGTGCGGACGACTACGTCGCAAAGCCTTTCGGAATTCTGGAAATCATCGCAAGAATCAACGCAAATATCAGAAAAAAAGCAAAAAAATCCGACGTTTTGTCGTATAAAGACATCAGAATTGACGATTCTAAACACGAAGTTTACGTGGCGGACGCGCCCGTCGTTCTCACCGTCAAGGAATACGACCTTCTGAAACTGCTTGTTCAAAACCACGAAAACGTCGTACGCAGAAACGATATTCTGGACGCCGTATGGGGAAAGGATTACGGAGAAACCCGCACCCTTGACATTCACGTCGCGGAACTGAGAAAAGCCATAAGTCATGCCGACGCGAAAATCGTAACCGTTCGCGGCGTCGGCTACTCGCTTAAATAATATGAAAAAGAAAATTATCGTTACAAACGTTATAATCGTCGTGTGTGCCCTGCTTATTTTGTTTTTGAGCGGCATATCGATCACAAAATCAATCTATAAAAAACAAGCCGAAGAAAGGATTATCGACGTTGCAAATATCTACGCCGAAAATTACACGTCTTCCGACAAGGTCGTGAAAAACGTCCCCAAAGACTACCGCGTTACCGTCGTCGACAAAGCCGGTAAAGTTTTGTCCGACAGCGAAACGGCGGACGTTTCAAACATGGAAAACCACGTTGACCGCGAAGAAATCGTCGCCGCCTTGCACGGAAAACCCGTTGCGGTCACCCGCCGCTCGGACACGACGAATAAGGATATGGTGTACTCTGCGGTGAAAGTCGACTTGTCCGCGGACGACTACGTATTCGTGCGGGTTTCAACCCCGGTCGACAGCGTGAACCTTTACGCGACAAGCACGATTCTTCCAAACTTTTACGTTCTGATTGCGGCAATTATCGCGGCGGTTATTTTAAGCGTCATGCTGACAAAAAGCCTTGTGAAGCCTATGGCTGAAATCAAAAACAGCCTTATCGCGTTGAACAACGGCACGTTTACGCCGTCCACGCCGTCCGAAAAAGACCCCGAAATCAACAAAATGCTGTCGGAAATCAACGATATCGGCGAAAAACTTTCCGACACGATAACAACGGTTTCCGAGGACAACAAAAAACTTGATTATATCCTGAACAACGTGTCCGACGGCATCGTCGTTATTACCGCGAACGGGAATATAGAAGTCATGAACGACAACGCAAAACTCGTCTTTGACGTCAAAAACGACGCGATTTCTTCAAACTACACCGTCCTTTCCGCAAACGAAAAGTTTATTTCCGCGGTTTCCGACGCCGTGAACGAGCGCATAAACAAAGTTTTTGAGTTTACGACGGCGGCGCACGACGTATATCTCACGTCGATAAGATGTCTTGACGGCGGCATGACGATAATCGTACTGTCCGATATCACCGCGGTGAAACACGGCGAAGAAATCCGCAGCGAGTTTTTTGCAAACGCTTCGCACGAACTCAAAACCCCGCTTACCGCAATCAAAGGTTTCAACGACGTCATCGGAATGAAGTCGAAAGACGACGATATCAGGACGCTTTCCTCAAAAATCGACAAGGAAGTCAACCGCGTCGTGTCGCTCATCGACGATATGCTCAACCTGTCGAAACTCGAAACCACAAAAACGCCGATTGTCGAAAAAGTCGACCTTGTCGCGGTTGCATACGACGCGGAAGAAAGTATCTCCGCCCTTGCCCGCGCCAAAAACGTCAATATCGAAATTTCGGGCGAAGGCACAGTCGAGATGGAAAAAGACCACGCATACGAACTTGTCAAAAACCTTATGGAAAACGCGGTGCGCTACAACGAGGACGGCGGCCACGTGTTCGTTTCCGTTGACGAGAAGTCGGACAAAGTTACGCTCAAAGTGAAAGACGACGGCATCGGCATCGACGAAGAAAATCAATCGAGAATTTTTGAAAGGTTTTACCGCGTGAACAAATCCCGCTCTCGCGAAACCGGCGGTACCGGACTCGGGCTTTCGATTGTGAAACACGTTGCGGAACTATACGGTGCAAAACTTACCCTGTCGTCGACGCTCGGCGCGGGTACGGAAATCACCGTTTCGTTCAAAAAATAAAAAACCCTAAAAATAAAACGAAAACCACGCAAATTTGCGTGGTTTTTGTTCGTTCGTTATTTTGAAAATTAAAGAGTTTTGAAAAACTCGTTCGCGACCTTGTAGCCGATTTCGGGGACGGTGCGGCAGGTGCTGTGATCCGCCCATTTCAATATCGCGATTTTGCTTGATTTTATGTTTTCGTGAAGATACACGGTGTCTTCGAGTTTCACGATGTCGAATTCCCCCGCGACGATATATGCCGGCGTTGTGATTTTGCCGAGTTGTTCTTCCGAAAAGTCGGGCTCTTCGATCATAATCCGATAAAGCGGATCGTTGGTTTTTTTGTATTTCCTTTTCGCCCACGTCGTGAAGTACGAGCGCATGCCCGAGGGACGAGAATTTGCGCCGAATGCGACAAAGCCTTTTAAGAGCGTCGGATAATCCATCGACATCTGAATTGCGATTATACCGCCGTCGCTGTGTCCGATGACAAGCGGTTTTTCAATGTTCAGCGCGTCGATAAACGCCTTGTAGTCGCTTGCCATAAGTTTGTACGACAGTTCGTCCGACGTGCCGCTTTTGCCCTGATTGCGACTGTCCGGCGCATACACCCGATAATCGTTTGCGAAATATCGCATAAGCCCCATAAGTTCCTCGTGCGAGCCGCCGTTGCCGTGAATAAGTATCAGCGGCGAGCCTTTGCCCATCACGGCATAATGCATATTTATACCGTTGACCTCGACGTCGTATTCTTCGGGATCGCCCGAAACAGCATTAGGGACACCCGATTTTTTAACTTTTATGAGATTGTATTTGCCGCTTTTTGCAGTCACTGCGATAAGCCACGACGAAACGCCGATAATCGCAGCGACAAGTATGACCGTGATAATTATTGCCGCCATTTTTCCTTTTCCATATTTTTTCATACAATAATGATACAACAATTTTTCTTATTGTCAAAACGATTGACAAAAAAAGACGGGCATCTGCCCGCCTTTGTCTTGTAAAAATTGACGATTTATACGCGAAGTATCGCTCTGTTAATTCCGTTGTCGCCGTCGCAGAATTTTCCGATCCAGTTGCCGTGTCCGTCGGTTTGATGACCAAGCATACCAAGCGAGCCCGAAATAATAAGCAACAATACGACGACGAATAATATCGCGCCAAGCCCGATAAGTTGCCATTTTCTCGGCAAATCGTGAATAACGACCGCCGCAACGTAAAACGGAACGTACCCGATAAGGAAAAGTATGAACGGGAAGTTCGGTTGCCACCAGGGTTTTTCCCAGGTAAGAACGTTGCATTTGTTCAGCAAAATTTCAATGATGACCGCAGCAATGCTTCCGAAAACGATGACGCCGATACGACCGAGAATTGCTTTTACCTTCGTCTTGTATTCTTCGGGCGTAAGTTCCGACTTTTTCTTGTTCGCCTTATAATACATATTGTTCGGATCGTCAAGCCAGTTCTTGTTGGCGTCGAAAAAGCCTTGTCCCTCGTATCCTTCGGTCGTTTTGAGAAGTTTGCAAGTGAGCATACCAAGAATGAAGAACATAAAGGATATTTCGATATTGTACCCGACAAGGATTTGCAACGCGCTGCCGCCTGCCGCCGTCGTGCCCCATACGGGCTGTCCGGTCGTGGCGTAAACCATTGCGTTCCAGGTTTCGTTGAAAACGTCCCAAAGCCAGAATGCCGCCGCGCCGAATACGACGCTGAAACGTTTTTGCCTGATTTCATTGACTATGAGAAAAAGCCAGATGACGAAAAGCGGCACAATGTACCATTTCAATCCGAAAACGGGATCGCTGGGGCATTGCATTGCCTGTTCAAGCATTTCGGGCGTCGTGGTGTGCGGGCGCGATAATGCAAGTGTCAATAACATAATTGTTCCCTCCTATCAGTTATTATACTTACATTATATCACAAATAATATGGATAAAAACAAAAAGCAACCTTGAAATAAAAAAATACGACAACCCTTGCGGATTGTCGTGAAAACCAAATTAGTTTTTGTACATACGCTTGCGCGCTGCTTCTGCCTTTTTCTTGCGTTTTACGCTGGGCTTTTCGTACGCTTCGCGTTTACGAAGATCGCCGATGATACCGTCACGCGCGCATTTTCTCTTAAAACGGCGGAGAGCGTTATCGATCGATTCATTTTCACCGACTTTAACAGTTGACATCTTTTATTCACCGCCTTTTTTGAGTATTTGTTGCAAGCAACATTATTTATTATATAAATTCATTTCCATTTGTCAAGCGAAAATTACTTTTACGCCATTTTCTCCGAAAGTTTTTCGCCGCCCAAGATATGGATATGCAGATGCGGCACGGATTGACAGCCGTCTTCGCCTTTGTTCGACACGATGCGGAAACCGTTTTGAAGCCCGAGTTCGTCGGTCATTTTTCCGAGTTTCAACAGCATTCTCGAAAGAGTCGCCGCCTGTTTTTCGTTCATTTCGGTGATGTCCGCGAAATGCTCCTTCGGGATCATAAGGTAATGGATTTTCGCCTGCGGATTGATGTCCTTGATGATAATCATATCTTCGTCTTCATAAACTTTTGTCGAGGGGATTTCACCCGCGATAATCTTGCAAAATACGCACATACTATTCTCCTTTCGCTTGTTTTTTATAATAATTTTACATTAAACCGTCAAAGATTTGCGCTTTTCCGGTGATTTTTCTGATTTCGTCGGGTTTTGCGGTTTTGTCGTAAAACCTTATGTAGTTTTCGCTGTACCCGGCGCAATAGCCGTTTTCGTACTCTTCAAAAAGCACCTCGTGAGTCGCGCCGACGTTCTTTAATAAAAAGTCCTTTTTAAGGTTTTCTTTGATTTCCAGCATTTCTTTCATGCGACCGTCGATTACAAACGAGTCAAGCGGTTTATACTTTTTATAAGAGGCCGTGCCCTTTCTCGGCGAATACGGGAAACAGTGGACGTCCGAAAATCCGACGCTTTTCACAAATTCTTTTGAAACAAAAAATTCCTCGTCCGTTTCTGTCGGGAAACCTACGATAACGTCGGTCGTAATGCCCGCAAGCGGAAAATACTTTCTTATGAGCCGCACCCTTTCAAGGTAATCTTTTGTTTTGTAATGACGATTCATCGTCCTTAACACTTCGTCGCTGCCGGACTGCAATGAAAGATGAAAATGCGGACAAAAGTGTCTGAGCCCTTTCAATGCGTTCAGCAACCCGTCGTCGATGATATTCATTTCAAAACTGCCGAGGCGGATTCTCTTATCGACGTCCGAAAGCGCAAGAATAAGGTCTTTAAGCGACAATCCGATATCCTTTCCGTAAGACGAAATATCAATGCCCGTAAGCACGATTTCTTTTATGTTTTCGGGCACGCTTCTGACTTCTTCCACGACTTTGTCAAGCGCGCGGCTTCTGCTTCTTCCGCGAACGTACGGGATCAGACAATAACTGCAAAAATTGTTGCACCCGTCCTGAATTTTGACGTACGCCCTTGTCCTGACGTTTTCGGCAAAGCCCGATTCTTCGTAACTTTTCGGAATGTCTTCAACGTTGACGCCGCTTTCGGGAAGCAACGACAGCAAATCTTTTTTCGCAGTGCCCGAAACGTACACGACGCCGTCTTTTTCAAACTGTTTTGCGTTGTTTTCGGACGCGCAACCGCAAATGAGAATTTTTGCGTCGGGGTTTTGTTTTTTCACGCGCGCGACGCACTGACGGGATTTTTTCTCCGCCTCTGCGGTAACCGCGCAGGTGTTTATGACGTAATAATCGGCTTTTTCCAGGTTTTCGGTAACTTCGTAGCCGCGCTCGATTAGTTTATTGATTATCACGTCGCTTTCGTATCGATTGACTTTGCAGCCGAGCGTGAATACGCAAACTTTCATAAAAGCCCTCCCGTTTTCAGTTGCACGAGAGTCGTCGCGACAACCGATGCCGTTTCCGCGCGCAATATGCGCTTTCCGAGCGATACGGTTTTTATTCCCTTTTCTTTTGCAAGCGATATTTCTTTTTCGGAAAAACCGCCTTCGCTGCCGACAAAATACGATTTAACGTCGGACGGAATTTCATTAACCGACAAATCGCAGTCGCCTTCAAAAAAGATAATTCCGTTTTCAGCAGCGTTTACGGCGTTTTCAAAAGTTGTGAATTCCACCATTACTTCGTCCGCCCTGTCGCATTGTTTCAACGCTTCTTTTGCGATTTTATTAAGCCTTTCAAGGTTGACGTCCTTTTCGACAACAAAGTCGCTTGTGAAAAATACGACGCGACTCACGCCGAGTTCCACCGCCTTTTGCACGATGAAATCGTTTTTGCCGAGTTTGCAACTGCCCTGATATAAGGTGATTTTATTTTTCGGCGTCGCGGGGTTTTCTACCTTTTCCGACACTTTGACACATAAACGGTCTTTTTTGATTTCGGTAATAACGCCCAAGTAATCGTATCCGTCGCCGACGTTCACGATGACCGAAAAGCCTTGTTTTTGGCGCAAAACTTTCACGGCGTAGTTAAACTCGTCGCCGGAAATTTCAAAAACGCCGTCGTTAAAATCGTTTAAGTTTGCGTGTAAACGTCTGATTTCCATTATTTTTTGAATTCAAGCGCGTTCCATTCGCCGTCGCGTACGTGTCTGACGAATTTGAAACCGCAGTTTTCATAGGCACTTTTTACTTCGTCCAATCTTGCGTGTATGATGCCCGACAGAATTATCGTGCCGTCGTCTTTCAAAAATCTTCCGATATCCTTTGAAAGTCTTATGAGAATGTCCGCCGTAATGTTTGCAAAAACGACGTCGGCGGGTTCTTTGCTCTTTTCCAGAAGGTCGGCGCGCTCGATTTCACATCGGTCGGACACGTTATTGAGCCTTGCGTTTTCTTTGGCGGTGTCGATTGCGGTACTGTCGATGTCGCACATATACGCGCTTTTCGCGTCTGAAAGTATCGACGCGATTCCAAGGATACCGCTGCCCGTCCCGACGTCGATAACGGTTTTGCCATGTGCGTCGATTTCGCCGAGAAGGTCCAGACACATTTTCGTCGTTTCGTGCTCGCCCGTGCCGAACGCCATGCCGGGATTTATCCAAAGGATTTTTTCCTTGTCGGAAGTTTTATTGTATTTTATCCATACGGGAACGACGGTAACCGACTTCGTAACGATGGGTTTATAATACTTTTTCCATTCGTTTTTCCAGTCTTCGTCGTCAATCGAATTTACAATAATTTCGCCGCTTCCAAGGTTAAACGGGGAATTTTTCTTCAAATTTTCGATTTCTTCGGCGATTTTTTGCAACACTTCGGTTTTTTCTTCTTCGCCGATAATGCCTTTCACGAACACTCTGTCGTCAAGGTTGTTCACAAGATTTTCGTCGATGTAATCCCAGACGATGTCGCTGTCGTAAAGCGCGACGATGTCCTGCTTATCGTAAATCGAAACGCCGCCGCATCCAACCGAAAAGAGAGCGTCGGCAAATAAATCCGCGCCCTCATGGGTTGATACAAGCGTAACTTCATACCATTTCATTTATGTACGCCCCTTTACATTTTGTCCTTGAAAGCAGTCTTTTTCGGATACTGCTTCGGGGTTGAGGTACTATCGAGTTTGTACAACAGGTCGCGTTGTTCCGCGGTGAGTTTTTGCGGGACTTCCACAACGACGTTAACGTACAAATCGCCGTATTCTTTCAGTTTCAGATGTTTGATGCCTTTGTTCCTTATGCGGAAAACGGTGCCGCTTTGCGTACCGGCGGGGATTTCAAGTTCCGCACTGTCTTTGAGAGTCGGGATTTGTACCCTGCAACCGAGCGCCGCCTGAATCATCGTAATGGGATAATCGAGATACAGATCGGTGCCTTTCCTTACAAAGAATTTATGCGGTTTGACGGCGATGAAAACGACCGCGCTGCCTGCGGGACCACCGTTGTAACCTGCCTCGCCTTCGTTGTAATAAGTCATGCGTTGACCGTCGTCGATACCTGCGGGAACGACAACTTTAAGGGTTTTTTCGGATGAAATCCTGCCTTTTCCGTTGCATTTCGGGCATTTTTCAACGATAATACGTCCCGTGCCGCCGCAATCCGGGCAAACGGTCTGCGTCGAAAACTGACCAAGCGGAGTGCGCTTCACGCTGTTCACGACGCCCGTGCCGTTACATTTCGTACAGGTCTTCGTTACGCCGCCTTTTGCGCCCGTACCTTTGCAGTCGGGGCAATTTTCCGTGCGTTTATATTTGATTTCCTTTTCGCAACCGAACGCCGCTTCTTCAAACGTGAGCGTAAGGTTTAAGCGGATATCTTCGCCCTGCACGGCTCGCGTCGATTTTTTGCCGCGGGACGAGCCGAACGGACTGCCGCCTCCGAAGAAACTTGAAAAAATGTCGCCAAGGTCGATGTCCATACCGTCCATGCCCGAGCCGCCCCAGAAACCGCCGGTGCCGCCCGTGAACGCAGATTGCGGATCTTCCGAGCCGTAAGTGTCGTAAACTTTGCGCTTTTCGGCGTCGGACAAAACCTCGTAAGCGTGGTTGATTTCCTTAAATTTTTCTTCGGCTTTTTTCTTTTCGTCGTCGCTTGCGGTGGTGTACATATCGGGATGATATTTTTTTGCAAGTTTTCTGTAAGCCGACTTAATTTCGTCGGCGGTCGCCGTTTTTTCGACGCCCAATACTTTATATAAATCAGTTTGTGCCATAAATTATCTTGTTTTTATAGCCGAAACTCACCCCTTTCGAGGTGAGTACGACTTGTCGTTTTATTGATTAGTCAATGTTGTCGGCATTGCCGTCGTTCGTGCTGTCGGTGTTGTTCGCCGCGCCTTCCGCGCCCGGTTGACCTGCGCCCTGTTGATACAGTTTGCTGAACACGGGATCGGATACTTTGGAAAGTTCCTCGACGATCTTCTGGATTTCCTGTACGTCGTCGGTCTTTTCAAGTTTTTCGCGAGCGTCTTTCACTGCGTCTTCGATGGACTTCTTGTCGGCTTCGTCGACTTTGTCCGCGTTATCTTTCACAAATTTTTCAATGGTGAAGATAAGTTGTTCCGCGCTGTTTTTCGATTCAACGCTTTCCTTACGTTTCTTGTCTTCGTCGGCGTATTTTTCAGCGTCTTTGACAGCCGCGTCAATGTCTTTTTCGGACAGATTACTGCTTGCGGTAAGGGTAATCGACTGGCTCTTGTTGGTCGCTTTGTCGACTGCGGATACCGATACGATGCCGTTTGCGTCGATATCGAAAGTAACTTCGATCTGCGGTACTCCGCGAGGTGCCGGCGCAATGCCTACAAGCGAGAATCTGCCAAGAGTTTTGTTGTCTTTCGCAAACTCACGTTCGCCCTGCAATACGTGAATTTCAACGCTGGTCTGGTTGTCGGTTGCGGTTGAGAAGATCTGCGACTTCTTGGTAGGAATAGTGGTGTTCCTTTCAATAAGTTTCGTGCAGATGCCGCCCAAGGTTTCGATACCCAGTGACAACGGGGTTACGTCCAGAAGAAGAACGTCTTTCACGTCGCCTGCAAGAACGCCCGCCTGAATTGCCGCGCCGATTGCAACGCATTCGTCGGGGTTGATTCCTTTGTAAGGATCTTTGCCCGTGATTTCTTTAACTTTGTCGATAACGGCAGGGATACGAGTCGAGCCGCCGACGAGGATGACTTTCGCAAGGTCGCTTGCTTTCAGTCCCGCGTCTTTCAAAGCCGCCATCGTGGGGCCAACGGTCTTTTCGACAAGGTCAGCCGTCATTTCGTTGAATTTGGCTTTCGTCAATTCCATATCGATGTGTTTCGGACCATTCTGATCAGCGGTGATGAACGGAAGCGAAATGCTGGTTTTGGTAACGCCGGAAAGTTCGATTTTCGCTTTTTCCGCCGCTTCTTTGATACGCTGCATTGCCGCGGGATCTTTGGACAGATCGATGCCGTTGTCTTTCTTGAACTGGTCAACTACGTAGTCCATGATACGTTGGTCGAAGTCGTCGCCGCCGAGGCGGGTGTTGCCGTTTGTCGCAAGGACTTCAAACACGCCGTCGCCGATTTCAAGAATGGATACGTCGAACGTGCCGCCGCCCAAATCGTAAATAAGGATTTTTTGGTTTTTGTTTTCTTCCTTATCAAGACCGTATGCAAGCGCTGCCGCCGTAGGTTCGTTGATGATACGCAAAACTTCAAGTCCTGCGATTTTGCCCGCGTCTTTCGTTGCCTGACGCTGGCTGTCCGAGAAGTATGCAGGGACGGTGATAACGGCTTGCGTTACTTTTTGTCCGAGATATGCTTCCGCGTCCGCTTTAAGTTTCGACAAAATCATTGCCGAGATTTCTTGCGGCGTATATTCTTTGTCGTCGATTTTTACTTTGTAATCGGTGCCCATTTCACGCTTGATGCTGCTGACGGTTCTTGCGTGGTTTGCGACAGCCTGACGTTTTGCGATGTTGCCCACAAGACGTTCGCCGTCTTTTGAAAATGCGACAACCGACGGAGTTGTACGACTACCCTCGCTGTTGGGGATAACCGTTGCTTCCTTACCTTCCATAACTGCTACGCACGAGTTGGTCGTGCCAAGGTCAATACCAATAATTTTGCTCATATATACCTCACTGTGCCTTTTTCAAGGCGAAAACTTTAATTTTTTATTTTATTTATAAACACCGTTGCCGGTTATTTATCGATTTCTTTTCCGACTGCGACTTTCGTATATTTCAATACTTTGCCGTTCATCGTGTAGCCCTTTTCGATTTCGTAAATGACTTTTCCGACTTTATCGGGGCTGTCCACCTGCATTATACATTCGTGGAATGCGGGATCGAAGTCTTTGCCGATTGCGTCAATGGGCGTTACTCCGTACTTTTTAAGGACGTTCATAAGTTGCTCTTTCACAATACCTATGCCGCTTTTCGTTTTTTCGTCCGACACCATTTCTTCGGCGCGGTTGAATGAATCGATTGCTGGAAGGATTTGCAAAATAACTTCGGAAAGCGTCCTGTCACGCACGTCTTTTGCCAAATTCTGATTATTACGACGGAAGTTTTCAAGTTCTGCCATACGTCTTAAAGCAAGGTCTTTGTATTCGCTTGCCTCGCGACGCGCCGTTTCAAGTTCGGTTTCCTTGACTTCTTCGACGGGTTCGGTTTCGGTCGTTTCCGTTTCGGGAACTTCCGTTTCGACCTTTTCGTCTTTCACGTCTTTTTGTTTTTTGTCTTTACTCATTTTTGTCTTTCAGGTCCTTCTGCTCTTTTTTGTTTTCCATAATCTCGCTTAAAGCGTGTCCGACGTATTTAAGCACCGAGATTACTTTTTTATAATCCATACGGTCTGGGCCGATAACGCCCGCGTGTCCGACTTCCTGACCGTTGATTTTATATTTCGCGCTGACGACCGCGCACTTTTCCATGCCGTCCGCTTCGTCCTTGCCGATTCTCACCGAAAACTCCATATCGTCGCCGCTTTCGATAAGGTTCGTCAGTCTTTCGGGACTGCCGACAACCGACAAAAACTTTTTCGCGTCGCTCGTATCGCCGATTTCGGGATAATCCAGCATTTTCAGCGCGCCTTCGGTATAAACCTTTCCGGACTCTTCCTTGTCGTACTTTGTAAGTACGTCGATGACTTCTTCGAAAATCGTCCTGAAACCTTCGATTTCTTCTTTGATGATTTTGTCGGGTTTCAGAATTTCTTTTACGGTCTTCCCCGCAAACATTCTGTTGAGAAGCATCGTCGCAGATTGCACGTACGCGCCGATATCGTCGTCGGCTTTGTCGATTTCGATGGTTTTGTCGCGAAGCACGCCGCGGTCGGTGATGATAATGACAAGCGCGGTTTCGTCACCGATGGGGACAAGCTTGATTTCGCTCACCTTCACGTCCTTGAAGTTTTTCACGACGACGACGGACGTATAATTCGTGACGTCGGAAATGACTTTCGCGGTTTTTTCGATAATGTCTTCGACGCGGTCCATTCTTTCGCTGAACTTATCTTTAATAAAAGAAATTTCGTTTTTGGAAAGACTTTTTCCGTTCATGACCTTATCGACGTAAAGTTTGTAAGCCTGCGGCAAAGGTACGCGCCCCGCCGATACGTGCGGCTGGACGAGATATCCCATCTCTTCAAGCGAGGCAAGCTCGTTTCTTATCGTGGCGCTTGAAATATCGGCAAGGTATTTCTCCTTGATTTCGCCGCTCGAAACGGGTTCCGCCGTCGTGATGTATTCGTCAACCACGGCTTGAAGAATCTTCTGTTTTCTTTCGGATAATTCTTTTTTCATAACCCTTTGGCAATCGAGTATGTTTTTTGTTAGCACTCTTTATTCCCGATTGCTAAACCTATTATACACCGATTATATGTATTGTCAATAGGGTTTGTGAAAAATTTTCGAAAAATTTAGAAAAAACTTATATAAGGTCGGATATTATCGCGTTGGATATATAGAAATAGTCTTTGTTTATAGTAATATTATTATTCGATATTATTAAAAAGTCGGCGTTTTTTTGAAGTGCGGCGGCTTTTTCCGCCAAAAAGTCGGTGTGGAATTTCTCGTTATATTCTTTCACGCTCATGCCGTATTTCGTGCGAAGCGACAGCATTATCGTTTCTTCTTTTTCGTCGTCAACGGTCAAAACTTCCCTGTTTCTTTCGGGGATAACGCCCTGTTCGACGGAGCGCACGTATTCCGAAACGTCCGCGACGTTTGAAAACCTTGCGCCGTTTAAGAAAGAATAGGCAGCCGCGCCGAGTCCCAGATACGGCGTGCGGAGCCAGTACGCAAGATTATGCCTGCTTTCGTATCCGTCACGCGCAAAGTTACTGATTTCGTATCTTTCGAATCCGTGACTTTCAAGCCGTCTTAAAACCGCATCGTAAACGTCGGCGGTAAAATCTTCGTTCAGTTCAAACGCGCCCATGTTTTGAAGTTCGTACAACACGGTGCCGGGCTCGACTTTCAGCCCGTATGCCGAAACGTGCGTAACGCCCAGGTCGCTTAATAAATCGACGGAATGCAAAACCGACGGAATCTGCTCGCCGGGGACTCCGATAATAAGGTCTGCGGACACGTTATCAAAATACAATTTTGCGCTTTTAATTGCCTCGATTGCCGTGTTTTTATCGTGAATTCTGCCCAAAAACCTTAAAATATTGTCATCAAATGACTGCACGCCGATTGAAATTCTGTTGACGCCTTCCGACTTATAAACTTCAAGTTTTTCTTGCGTCAGGCTTTCGGGATTGCACTCGACGGTGACTTCCGAAAAATTTGTTTTGAAGTTGTTTTTCACCGCGCGCATTATGCGTGAAAAGTCCTCCGGCGGGAGCAACGACGGCGTTCCTCCGCCGAAAAATACCGTTTTCACAACGGCATTTTCATAGGCTTTGCCCTGCATTTCGATTTCCTTTTCAAGCGCGGAAACGTAACGCGCGACGAATTCGTCACGCGCGTTTATCGACACAAAGTCGCAATATTTACATTTCTTTTTGCAAAACGGAATATGCAGATATAAGGATATGTCCATATCAGCTGTCGATTTTCAGAATGCTCATAAACGCTTCGCTCGGCACGGACACGCTGCCCACCTGACGCATACGTTTTTTGCCTTCCTTCTGTTTTTCCAGAAGTTTTTTCTTTCTTGTGATATCGCCGCCGTAGCACTTCGCAAGGACGTCTTTCCTGACTGCTTTGACGGTTTCCCTTGCGATGACTTTGCCGCCTATGCACGCCTGCACGGGAATTTCAAACTGCTGACGAGGAATCGCTTCTTTCAATTTTTCGGCAATCTGACGTCCCCTTGCGTACGCTCTGTCGCGGTGCACGATTGTCGAAAGCGCGTCGCACATTTCACCGTTCAAAAGCATATCGAGTTTTACAAGGTCGGACTTTTTGTAGCCGATTATTTCATAATCCAGACTTGCGTAGCCGCGCGTGCGCGATTTCAACGCGTCGAAAAAGTCGTAAATAATCTCGTTCAAAGGGATTTCGTAAACGAGTTTGCTGCGGCTGCTGTCAAGGTATGCAAGTTCCTTATAAACGCCGCGTTTTTCCTGACAAAGTTCCATAATCGCGCCGACGTATTCTGGCGGGGTGTAGATTTCGGCTTTCACGACGGGTTCTTCCATATACTCGATTCTGTCGGGCGCGGGAAGGTGCGTCGGATTGCTGACGGTCAGTTCTTCCCCGTTCGTGAGTTTCACCTTGTAGTTTACGCTCGGAGCGGTTGTGACAAGGTCAAGGTCGAATTCCCTTTCAAGGCGTTCTTCGATGATTTCCATGTGCAGAAGCCCCAGAAATCCGCAACGATACCCGAATCCGAGCGCCGTCGAAACTTCGGGCTCGAACATCAGACTCGCGTCGTTTAATTGCAGTTTTTCAAGCGCGTCTTTAAGGTCGTTGTATTTGCTGCCGTCTGCGGGATAAATACCCGCAAAAACCATCGGCGTGATTTTTTTGTAGCCGTGGTAAATATTTTTCGTGGGATTATCGCGAAGGGTGATCGTGTCGCCCACCGCGGTGTCTTTGACGTTTTTGATACTTGCGGCGATATATCCGACCATGCCGGCGTAAAGTTCGTCCACGGGGGTTGCGGCAGGGGTGAAAACGCCCACTTCCGTAACGTCAAAGGTTTTGCCCGACGACGCCATTTTTATTACGTCGCCCGCTTTGATTCGTCCGTCGCCGACGCGCACCATTGAAATCGCACCTTTGTAGTTGTCGTAAAAACTGTCGAAAATGAGCGCGCGGAACGGCTCGTCCCTGCTCCCTTTCGGACACGGCAAATCGGTTACTATCCTTTCAAGAAGTTCCGGAATGCCAATGCCTTCTTTTGCGGAAATAAGCGGCGCGTTGTCCGCAGGAAGTCCGATGACGTCCTCGATTTCGGCTTTGCAACCGTCCGGGTTCGCGCTTTGAAGGTCGATTTTATTTATGACGGGTAAAATTTCAAGGTCGTGATCGAGCGCAAGATATACGTTTGTGAGAGTCTGCGCCTCGATTCCCTGCGTTGCGTCAACGACAAGAAGCGCGCCTTCGCACGCCGCAAGAGAACGCGACACTTCGTACGTAAAGTCAACGTGCCCCGGAGTGTCGATAAGGTTGAGCATATATTCCTCGCCCTTGTAATTATAAAACATTCTGCAAGTTTGCAGTTTTATGGTAATGCCCCTTTCGCGCTCGATATCCATGTTGTCGAGGAGTTGTTCTTCCATATCCCTGTGCGACACGGTATCGGTGCTTTCGATAAGACGGTCGGCGAGAGTGCTCTTGCCGTGGTCGATGTGGGCTATTATGCAAAAATTGCGGATTTTAGAGTTTTCAAATTCCATTAAATACCTCTTTGTCTTACGGTAATTATATAAAAAATCACGCTTTAATGCAAATATTTGCCCGATAAATTTTGCGTTATAATTTACTTTTATAACTATTTATAGTATAATTATTTCGATTGAGGTGGATTATGGACGTTTACGAACTTTCAAAAAAGTTGGAATCAAAAGGTTTTAAGGTTTTTTACACGAATACCATTGCCGAAACAAGAGGACTTCTGACGGAACTTATCGGAAGGACGGACACCGTCGGCGCGGGCGGCAGCGCAACGCTTGACGAAATCGGCATCGGCGAGGCGTTGAAAGAACGCGGCAATACCGTGTATATCAGACGGCTCATGCCCGACGTCAACCCGGACGAAGTCATGAAAAAAGCCGTCTTTGCGGACTGGTTTCTGACCTCCACGAACGCGCTTACCGAGGACGGGGAATTCGTCAACGTCGACGGCAACTGCAACCGTATCGCTTCAATGCTTTACGGCGGCAAAAATACCGTTTTCGTGCTGGGCGTCAACAAAATCGTGAAAGACGTGCCCGCCGCGCTTGAACGCATCCGCACCGTCGCCGCGAAAAAGAACTGTCTTAGGTTCGGATACCTTTCAAATCCCTGCGTTACCGGCGGCGATTGCAAGGACTGTCCGAAAGATACCAACATTTGCCACGCGACAAGCATAATTACCCTTCCCCCGCGCAGCAAAACCGTTTACGTCGTAATTGTCAATAAGGAATTAGGATATTAAAGGAAGATAAATCTATTATGCAAAGTCTTGAAAAATTTTTGTCCACACCAATCGCTCACCGCGGTCTTCACGACGACATCCGCGAAGAAAACAGCCTTTCCGCTTTCAAAGCGGCAATCGAACACGGATTCGCAATCGAAACCGACGTGCATCTTCTGAAAGACGGCGTCGTTGCCGTCCACCACGACAACAGCCTGAAACGCGTCTGCGGAAAGGACGTCAAAATCGAAAGTCTGACGTCAAAGCAACTCAAAGATTATCCGATGACGCTCGGCGGCGAGATTATCCCCACCCTTCCGGAAATGCTGAAACTCGTCGACGGCAAAGTGCCCATTCTTATCGAACTTAAAACATTGTGCGGCTGGCGTAACAATTCCCTTGCGAAAGCGGTCCTGCGCGACCTGAAAGATTATCCGTACAAGGACGTCATCGCCCTGCAATCGTTTGATCCGTTTGCGGTGAAATGGTGCAGAAAGCATCAGTCGGAATATCCGTTCGGACAGCTTGCGTCCGGCGTCGGCGAAAAAGGTAAAACCCCGAAGTTCTTGAACGACCTTATGGGACACCTTGTCGTGAACAAACTCAGTAAACCTATGTTCACTTCCTACGATGTCAACAGCGCGCCCAACGAATATATTGCGAAAACGCGTGAAAGTATGCCCGTTTTTGCCTGGACGATCCGCAACGAAAAAGACCTTGAAAAAGCGCGCGGCTATGCCGACAATATCATTTTCGAGAATCTTCCGCTTGACCTTTTGAAATAACAAAAAGAAACGAAATCAAAGCAAAAAACCGCAAAATTATTGCGGTTTTTCTTTTTTTGAAGTAAAATTATTGTTTTCAGTCAAAAAATTTTTCAAGCTTTTTCTTGATCTTTTCTTTCTGACATTCGACTTGGTTTTTGGCGCGATTACCCATTTCGTACGCACTCATCGCCGCCGCGCCCAGCACCACGCCGATCATAAAACTTTTTTGCATATCTTACCTCCGTATTCAGTATGAGCGGAAAGCAAGATTTTATTAGCGGACGATAAATTTCTCAAATGGTAAATATTGTTATTTGCTTTCCGATTCGCCCGAAGTTTGAACGCCGCAGCCGCACGCGCAAGGAGCGGTAACCGTCGCGGATACGTCTCCGTTACCCTGGTTTTGGCGATAACTGTCGATTGCCGCTTTGATGGCTTCTTCCGCAAGAACCGAACAGTGGATTTTCTGGGGAGGCAACCCGTTAAGTTCGGTAATGACGTCTTTGTTCGTGACCTTCAACGCTTCGTCGATGGTTTTGCCGATGATCATACTTGTTGCGACGCTTGACGACGTGATTGCCGCCGCACATCCGAAAGTTTTGAATTTCGCGTCTTTGATAATGCCGTCCTCGATACGCAACGTGATTTGCATGATGTCGCCGCAGGTTGCGTTGCCGACCGTGCCGATCGCGTTATAATTTTCGACCTCGCCCACGTTTTTGGGGTTTTTGAATATTTCCATTACTTTTTCGTTGTACATAATATTTCCTTCCTGCCGATACAATTTTTGGCAGATTTTGATTGAATTTTGAAATTATTTTGCTGTATTTTTATTAAATCATCGTGATTTTTGCAGTAGATTCTGCAAACAGCGGGCTCATCGAGCGCAGACGTTTTACAGTTTTTTCCAGCTCGTCGACGGTGTATTTCACGTCGTCCATCGTGTTTTCCCTGCCGAACGTAAAGCGGATACTGCCGTGCGCTTCTTCTGCGGGAACGCCGATTGCAAGCACCGTTTTGGACGCTTCGAGGCTTCCCGAACTGCACGCGCTGCCGCTCGACGCGCAAATGCCCGCAAGGTCAAGGGTGAACAAAATGCTTTCGCCCTCGATATATCTGAACGTAAAGTGCGCGTTGCCGGCAAGACGTTTTTCGCCGCCATTATATCTTATATCGGGGATTCTTTCTTTGACTTCTTTCACAAACTCGTCGCGAAGTGCCGCAATGTACGCGTTGTTTTCGTCCATATTGTTTACGGCTTTTTCGATTGCGAAACCCATGCCGACTACGCCCGGCGTATTCGTCGTGCCTGCGCGCTGATTGCGCTCCTGTTCGCCGCCACAAATAAGTCTTTCGGGACGAACGCCGCTTTTGATATACAAGCAGCCGATACCTTTCGGTCCGTAAAACTTGTGCGCCGACATCGAAAGCAGGTCGATGCCCTGCGCTTTGACGTCGATATGAACGTTGCCGATCGCCTGCACCGCGTCCGTGTGGAAAAACGCACCGTGAGCGTGCGCGACTTTCGCAAGTTCTTCAATGGGTTGTATCGTGCCGATTTCATTGTTTGCGTACATCACGCTCACAAGAATCGTATCGGGACGAATAATACTTTCAAGTTCGTCCGCACTGACGTAACCCTGCGGATTCGTGTGAAGATAAGAAACTTCAAAGCCTTCCGCTTCCAACTGTTTCATCGTGTTAAGGACTGCCGGGTGTTCAAACTCCGACGTGATAAGGTGTTTGCCCTTCGATTTATATGCGTGTGCAATGCCTTTCAACGCCCAGTTGTCGGATTCACTGCCGCCCGACGTGAAATAAATTTCGTTGGATTTTGCGCCGATTGCGTCGGCGACTTGTTTTCTTGCGCGGTCAACCGCGACTTCCGCGTCGCGCCCCATACCGTGCTGACTGCTTGCGTTGCCGGCTTTTTCATAAAAATAAGGCAGCATCTTTGACAAGACTTCTTCGTCGACGGCGGTCGTTGCGGAATGGTCAAGATAAATATAACGTTTCTGATCGTGCAGCAAATCGTCAAGCGTCAGGGAATCGAGCACAAGATTCATACTCTTGTAAATCTTGTTCCAGACGCGGCGCGCCTTGCACTCTTCGCCGCCTTCGCACGGGGTGTTGATGCAGTCGATAAATTCCAGCCCGTCTTCAAGCGCGCGCAGAACCGAGCCGACCTTAATATCTTTCGGCGATTTTGTGAGGTAATATCCACCGCCTGCGCCACGGACGCTTTCCACGATATCCGCCTTTTTCAGAAGGATAATTATTTGCTCCATATACGCTTCGGTAACGCCCGCTTTTTCAGCAAAAACAGGCAATGCAAGGGGTTGATTTTCGTTGTAATTTTCGGCAAGAGCCAGACAGGCTTTCAAGCCGTAACGTGCTTTTGATGATAATTTCATAAGAAAACCCTACTGTTTTAGTCAAGTTTATTATAAATCTTGTATATCCCGTTGTCAATATATTTTCCATATAAAGTTTACTAAATTGATAAGGTTTTTTTGACAAATAAAAAACCTGCGGATTTCGCAGGTTTAATATGCTTTTCAAAACTATTTTCTGAGCGCGCCGTCGCTTTCGACAACGTATCTTTCGGACGTCAGTTGTTCAAGCCCGATGGGACCTCTCGCGTGCATTTTACCGGTTGAAATTCCCATTTCCGCGCCGAAACCGAACTCGAAACCGTCGGTAAATCTTGTGGACGTGTTGACGTAGGTTGCCGCCGCGTCGACAAGCGTCGTGAACTTTTCGGCTTCCGCCTTATCTTCGGTTACTATGCACTCGCTGTGGCGCGTGCCGCGACGGTTGATTTCGTCGATTGCGTCGGAAACGTCCGACACGACCTTTTCGGTGAGCGTAAGCGCAAGAAATTCCGTATCGTAATCGGCGTCGGTTGCAAGCGTCGTTTCGTTGTCAAGTGAGTGACAGAATTCGTCCGCAAGAACTTTCACTCCGCACGCGCGCATACGCGCGTTCAATATAGGTACAAAGTCTTTCGCAATCGACTTATCAATCAGAATATGCTCAACGGCGTTGCACGTCGAAGGCTTATTGCATTTTGAATTTTCGATGATGTCGACGGCTTTTTGGAAGTCCGCGGATTTTGCGACGTAAATGTGGCAGTTGCCGCCCGCAGACGCAAGCACGGGAATAAGGCTGTTTTCAAGCACGAACTTTTTCAACCCTTCGCCGCCGCGCGGGATAACAAGGTCAACGGATTTTTCGCAGGTCAGAAGTTCTTTTGCGCCGTCGTGGGACGCGTCGTCGATAAACTGCACGATATCTTTGTCAAAGCCCGCCTTTTCGACGGCTTCCGACATAACCTTATAAATCGCGCGATTGCTGTTCAACGCCTGTCTGCTTCCGCGAAGTATCGCCGCGTTGCCGCTTTTTATGCAAAGAACGGCGGCGTCGACGGTAACGTTGGGACGGGCTTCGTAAATAATTGCGACCACGCCCAGTGGCGCGCGCACTTTTTTGATATGCAATCCGCTGGGTCTGTCCCACTCTGCGGTGACTTCGCCGACGGGATCTTTAAGGTCGATGACCGCCCTTACTCCTTCGACCATCTGCATCACACGCTTTTCGTTCAGCAAAAGTCTGTCGAAAAGCGCGGACGTTTTGTCGGGGAAAATATCAAGGTCCTTTTTGTTTTCGGCAATAATGAAATCTTTATATGCCGAAATGCCTTCGGCAATTGCCGAAAGCACCTTGTTTTTGTCGTCGGTTGAATAACCTTGCAGTTTAAGCGCGCTTTGACGCGCTTTTTCCGCCTGAGAAGTTACGCTCATTCTTCGTCGTCGCTCAGATCTTTCGCGTTGTGGAAAACGTCCTGTACGTCGTCGAGCTCTTCCAGTTTGTTGATGAGTTTAATGACGGAATCCTTATGTTTCGGATCGACCTCGATTTCGTTGTCGGGGATCATATCGATTTCGGACGAAAGAATTTCGATACCGGCGTTTTCAAGTGCCTCGCGCACTTTCGACATATCACCGGGCATTGTATAGATTTCGTAAACGTCTTCAAGAGTTACGATATCGTCCGCGCCCGCGTCTATTGCAAGCATCATAATATCGTCTTCGCTCATAGCGTTCGCGTCGACGTCGATAACGCCGCGTTTTTTGAACATATACGATACGCATCCGCTGTTGCCGAGACTGCCGCCGAATTTATCGAACAAGTGTCTGACGTCGCCCGCCGTGCGGTTTTTGTTGTCGGTCAGACATTCCACGATGACCGCAACGCCGCCTGCCGCGTATCCTTCATAGGTAAATTCTTCGTAATTGACACTGTCGAGTTCGCCCGCCGCTTTCTTGATGCTTCTGTTGATGTTGTCGTTGGGCATATTGTTCGACTTTGCCTTGGCGATGGCGTCGCGAAGTTTGCTGTTGGTGTTGGGATCGGAACCGCCCTGTTTTACAGCGATTGCGATTTCGCGACCGATTTTCGTAAAGATATTTCCGCGAGCCGCGTCGCTTTTACCTTTTTTGGCTTGTATGTTGTGCCATTTGCTGTGTCCACTCATAAAACACTCCTAAATATTTGAATTGTGATTGATTACGTACATTGCGATGCCGGCTGCGACGGCAACGTTCAGACTTTCCTGTCCGCCCTGCATCGGAATCGACAAGGTAACGTCGGAAAACTTTCTTGCAAAATCGGACAAGCCGTGCGCTTCGTTTCCGACGATAACCGCGACTTTTCTTTTGGGGTGATACGAAAACACGTCGTCGCCGCCCATATCCATCGCGACTTTATCGTATCCGGTGAGATAATCTTCAAGCTCTTCCGCGCGCGCTTTTATTACGTTTGCGCGAAGCACCGCGCCCATACTCGCCCTGACCGTTTTCGGTGAGAAAGCGTCGGCAGAGTCCACAAGATAAACGTCCGAAAATCCCGCGCCGACCGCCGTACGGATAATAGTTCCGACGTTGCCGCTGTCCTGCACTCCGTCAAGTACGACGGCGTTTACACCTTCGGGCTTCGACAAAGGAATTCCGATTACGGCAAGGATACCGCTGGGACTTACCGTGTCCGCAAGGACTTTCATCACGCTTTCCGACACGAGCGTTGTGCACGCGCCGTACTTTTTTGCAAGATTTTCGGCAATATCCGCGGTTTTGTCGGTCGCAAAAATTTCCTTCACCGAAAAACCTTCTTTGAGATCGGACAAAATGTTCACGCCTTCGGCAATAAACAGATTTTCCGCGTCTCGGTTTTTTTTGTCGTGAAGTTTTTTTACGAACTTTACCTTTTCGTTTGCGGTTGAAGTTATCATAATAAATGAAAAGGTAAGGAAACGCTAATCTTCCTTACCTTTAAGACACACTACTACTCTTTGTCGCTCTTGTCTTTAATAGCAACAACTTGCTCGCCGTCGTAATATCCGCATTTTTTGCAGGCTTGATGGCTGAGTTTAAGTTCGTGGCATTGAGGGCACTCGACCAGATTAGGGGTTTCGAGTTTCCAGTTAGCCGCACGACTGTTACGTCTTGCTTTGGATACTTTACACTTTGGTACTGCCATTGGTTGCACCTCCCGAATTGTTATTATTCATATTTTTCAGCACGGAAAAGGGATTGTAAGTATCGTCTTTGCCGTCGTCAATATTGCAGTTACATTCGCCTTCGTTCAGGTTTTTGCCGCATTTACTGCAAAGACCTTTGCAATCTTTCCTGCACAGGACTTGCGAAGGCGACGCAAGCACGACGCGGTCGTTGATGACGGGATCGAGATCAACAATTTCGTCGTCGTAGGAAAGAGAATACTCGTCCGGGGGATCCTTAAAAAAGGTTTCTTCCACGGGGACTTTGTATTTCACCGTAGTGGGCGCGCCGCAGCGGTCGCAATCGAAAATCGCTTCCACGGTGAGTACGCAGTTTACGGCAAGGGTGTTTTCGGAAAAAGTATACCAACCTTTCAAAGTTGCCGGCGACAAGAACCTGCCCCCTCTGCTTCCCGTAAGAGAATCGTCAAGAGGTATTGATTCTTCAACGTTATAAAACTCGCCCTCGACGGCGTCTTTGAAATCGATAATCATCTTATACACCTATAAAACATTAAAATTATATATATTATGCGCTTTTTTGTCAATCGAAAAAAGGCACTTGCGCCCCGAAAAACAGCCGAAAACAACTATTTTACGAGATTTTGCGTAAGTTCTTTGGTCTCTCTTGCGATGACAAGTTCCTCGTTTGTGGGGATAATCGCGACTTTTACCTTTGAGTCGGGTTTCGACAAAACCGAAACGTGAGCGTCCGCGGGGTGCTTGTTAAGCTCGAAATCGAAATCGACGCCGAGATATTCAAGCCCTTCCATGACGCGCTGACGGATTTCGGGACTATGCTCGCCGATGCCGCCGGTGAAGATAATTGCGTCCACGCCGCCGAGTACCGCTGCGAACGCACCGACGTACTTCTTGATGCGATAGCCGACCATATCGAGCGTGAGTATCGCCCTTTCGTTTCCGTTTTCGGCAGCCGCCGTAACGTCGCGGCAGTCGCTGCTTATTCCGCTTACGCCCAGCATACCGCATTTTTTATTCAGAAATTGCACCATTTCGGGCAAATTTTTGCCAAGTTTTGCGCCCATGTATTCGATTGCGGCGGGATCGATATCGCCGCTTCTCGTGCCCATCATAACGCCTTCGAGGGGCGTGAAGCCCATCGTCGTATCCATACATTTTCCGTCCTTGACAGCAGAAAGCGAACTTCCGTTTCCAAGATGGCAGATGATGACTTTTTTGTCGCCGCCAAGCCACTCTCTCGCCTCGCCCGCGATATACTTGTGCGAAGTGCCGTGGAAACCGTATTTTCTCACCTTATATTCGTCGTAGATTTCGTAAGGAATGCCGTACATAAACGCCTTCGGCGGCATCGTCGCGTGGAAAGTCGTGTCGAAAACGAGCACCATGGGAACGTCCATAACTTCCCTGCACGCCTCGACGCAGGAAATATTGCCGGGCATGTGCAAAGGTCCGAGGTCGATATTTTTCTTGCACTTTGCGATAACGTCGTCGTCCACGACCACGCTGCACTTAAAATCTTCGCCGCTGTGGAGCACGCGATGACCGACCGCGCTGATTTCTTTGACGCTCTTAATCGCGCCGTTTTTTTCGTCAAGAAGGGCCTTCAGGACAAGTTCCATCGCCTCTTTATGCGTGGGCATCGGGCTTTCGATGACGAGTTTGTCTTTGCCCGCGACTTTTTGCGTAAGGACGGAACTGTCCATCGTGATTCTTTCGCAAAGACCTTTTGCGACGACCGATTCGTCCGTCATATCTATGAGTTGATATTTAAGCGAACTGCTGCCCGCGTTGATAACGAGAATTTTCATATTGCCACCTTATTTGGATTGAAGAGCGGTGATTGCCGCCGCCGCGACGATGTCTTCCGCAACGCATCCGCGCGAAAGGTCGTTGACGGGTTTTGCAAGACCTTGCATAACGGGGCCGATTGCCATGCAGCCGCCGAAACGTTGTGCGATTTTGTAGCCGATATTGCCAGATTCCAAATTCGGGAAAACAAGCACGTTCGCCTGTCCCGCAACGGTTGAACCGGGGGCTTTTTGCTTTGCGACGACGGGAACGATTGCCGCGTCGAGTTGCATTTCGCCGTCTATATCAAGTTCGGGATGAGATTCTTTCACGATATTGAGCGCATGCACGACTTTGTCGATGCGTTCATGCTTTGCGCTGCCCTTTGTGGAGAACGAAAGCATTGCAACCTTCGGCTCGATACCGACAATATTTCTTGCGCTGTCCGCAGCGGCGACCGCAACGTCGGCAAGTTGGTTTTCGTCAGGTTCGGGAATGACCGCGCAGTCGCTGAAAATCATTGCGGGAGCGTCGGTAACCGTGTTTCCTTCGGGAGGGACGATGACAAAGCAACTTGAAACGGACTTAATGCCGGGAGCGGGTTTGATGACCTGAAACGCGCTTCTCAAAACGTCCGCGCTTGAAAAAGTCGCGCCGCCTACAAGACCGTCCACGTCGCCGCTTTTCAGCATCAGGCAGCCGTAAAACATCTCGTTATTGACGGTGAGTTCGTACGCTTGTTCTTCCGTCATACCCTTTGCCTTGCGAAGTTCATACAAAAGATTTGCGTATTCTTTGGTTTTTTCACATTTTTTGGGATTGACGATTTTCACGCCGGTAAGGTCGATTTCGGGATTATTTTTCGCGATCTCGTCCGCGTCGCCGATAAGTACGACTTTTGCGATGCCGCGTTTCGTCAGAAGTTCCGCCGCTTTCACAGCCCTTTTGTCAAAACCTTCGGCAAGAGCGATTGTTTTGTTTTGCTTTGACGCTCTTTCATAGAGTCCGTCCAAAAATTTGTTCATAAATGCCTCTTATATGATTTATTTTGCTTTGAAAAATAATTTGTCCCGTGTATAATTAAAGCAATAACATTATAGGTATTTTAATCCAAAAAATCAAGAAGAAATGGCAGTGAAAAACGAAAAAAAGAAAATAGTTGCGTGCGTTGCGGAGTTTAACCCGTTGCACTCCGGACACCTGAGGCTTTTCGACGCCGTAAAACGCGATTTGTCGCCCGATATATTCGCCGTTGTGCTAAGCGGGAATTTTTCGGAACGCGGCGACGTAATGGTGAAAAATAAGCATATCCGTGCACAGTGGGCGATAAATGCCGGCGCGGACGTCGTTATGGAACTTCCGTTTTTTTACGCCGTGAACTGCGCCGAAAAATTTGCGGCGGGCGCAATGAAAATCTTGTCTTGTTTCGGCGCGCCGCTTACCGTCGCTTTCGGCAGCGAATCGGGAAACGTCAATGAAATTTCCGCACTTTCCGAAAAAATCCACAACGAATCGGAACACGAAAAGTCACTCATAAAACAAAACCTGAAAAGCGGAATGAGCCTTATCAGAGCGCGCGCCGCGGCACTGGACGAAAACGACTTTTTCACGCCCAACAACACGCTTGCGCTCGAATACGTCCACGCAATGAAAAAATACGGATTTTCACCGTACACTATAAAGCGCGAAGGCAGTTTTTCAGGACTTGAAACAGACGGAAATTACGCCTCGGCACAAGCGATAAGAAATTGCGTTTTTTCGGGGCGTTTCAATGAAATCGAGCGTTTTTTGCCGGATTACGTTTCAAATACGCTTGAAAATTGTGTTTCCAACAACGACCTTTTCAGCCTTGTTTCTTACAGACTCAACACGATGACCGTTGATGAAATCGCAGCCCTTCCAGAAGTTATCGAAGGGCTTGAAAACCGCATAAAACAAGCCGCGAAAACCGCAAAATCTTATGACGAACTCATAAACGCGATTAAGTCGAAAAGATATACGATGGCTCGCATTAAGCGCATACTTTTATACGCGGTTGCGGGGCTTGATAAAAACAAACTCGACGAATTATATTCCGCGCCCGCCTACGCAAGGGTGATTGCCGTAAAAGACGACAAAAAAGACGCGCTGAGAATCCTTGGCGAAAACCTTATCACGTCGTATTCCGATTTTTTAAGCGCGCCCGAAAGCGTGAAAGCCGCAATCGAACTTGAAAACAAAGTCGACGACGTATATTTCGTCCTGTCCAAAGAAAAAGAAAACTTCAATACGGTTTTCGTGAAGTAATTTTTGATATAAAATCCGCGTATAAATTAGCGTGAAGCATTCAAAAAAAATCGCCGCGCTTATTATACTTTTATTGATGTGCGCCGTTCTTATAAACCCCGAAAGATATCTTTCGTCGGTGAAAGACGGCGTTATTTTGTTTTGGGCGGCGGTACTTCCCGCGCTTTTCCCTTTCTTCTTTTTCACAAGAATGCTGACGGGGCTGGGCTTCCCCGAAACCGTCGGGAAGTTTTTCGAAAAACCCGTCAAATTCCTGTTTCACACCCCGCCGATTTCCGCATACATTTTTTTCATGAGCGTGCTTTCGGGCTATCCCATCGGCGCGAAACTAATTTCGGAATTTTACAAAAACGGTGTGATAAATACCGAAGAAAGCAAAAAAATTATTACTTTTTCATCAACTTCCGCGCCGCTTTTTGTCATCGGAACCTTGGGCGTTTTCATGCTTGACAACGTGTCGTACGGCGTGATAATACTTTTTTCGCATTACCTTTCGGCGATAATTACGGGACTTGTTTTTTGCAACGTAAGACGGCTTAAAGCGACAAAAAGCGACGTTAAACCCCGCGTAAAACCGTTGCCCGATAACGTCATAGGCGACAGCATTAACGACAGCGTCCTGTCGGTTTTGTCGGTCGGCGGACTTATCGCGATATTCAGCCTTGTCATCGACGTTCTGTACGATCTGAAATTTTTTGACCTGTTCGGAAATTACTCGCCGCTTGCCGTCGGATTTTTTGAAATGACGCGCGGCGCGAAAGAGATAATAAAAAACCCGCCTTCGACGGGCGCGCTCCTTGCCGCGCTTACCGGGTTCACGTCGTTTGGCGGATTGTGTATATTTTTGCAGGCGACGACTTTCTTAAAAGACGCAAAGGTCAAATCGTCGTATTATTTTCTTGTGAAAGTTTTTCAGGGGCTTGTCGGCGCGGGGATTGCTTATCTTGTTTCGCTGGCGTTGCCCTGATATTGCGTATTTGCGTTTCCGTCGGTTTTTCTCAGTTCTTCCCTGTTGTTTCTGATGAGCGTCAGGGCGTCGCGCAACGTAACCTCGCTGTCGCTTAAAACCTCGTCGATTTTGCATTTCAGGTCGTACTCGACGTGGGCGCGCATATCCATGGCTTCCTGTTTGATTTTTGCCGCTTCTTCGGTTGCCTGACGGATAATATCGCTTTCGTTCAAAAGTTTATCGCGGCGGCTTTCGGCTTCTTTTATGACGTTGTTGCCGTATTCCAGCACCCTTTGTTTCTGGTTTTCGCAATCGTCGACGATAAACTGCGCCTGACGCATGACGTCGGGGTACGCGGCGCGCATACGGTCGATAATATCAAGCACCTGCGCGCGGTTTACAATAACGTCGCTGCCCGAAAACACAGATTTTTTTGCGGTCGAAACGACTTGTTCGAGTTCCGAAACGTATTGCATAAAGTTATCCATAAAATCTCCTTATTCGTGACCGTGTTCCCGAACATACGTGGAACTGACGTTTTTATGCTTTTCGTCCGTCACGAGAATCATAGTATCTATGCCCTTATATTCAAGGTTTTGTCGTCTTAAATCGAGTTCGTATTGAAGGTCTTTGTCGTTTCTCACGCCGCGGAGCATAAGGTTTGCGCCGACGCTTAAACAAAAATCGCAGGCAAAGCCGTCGTATGCGAAAATTTTGACGTTGTCAAAAGGTTTCACGGCGTCTTTAAGGAGCGAAAGCCTTTCTTCCAAGGACAGTTTATACGTCTTTTCCGGATTGATGAGTATGACCATATAAACTTCGTCAAAAAGTTTTTGCGCCTGTTCAAGAAGAAACAGGTGACCGCTTGTCACGGGATTGAAACTACCCGTTATTACTGCTTTCTTCGTCATAAGTTATGAATTCCAGCGCGGTGTTGCCGTACTTTCGCGTATCGACGATTTTAAGCCCGTCGGGGATTTTGGGAGTAAGGTCGAAAAGCCTTTCGTAACAGATCACGCCGTCGTCTTTCAAAATGCGATAAGCGTTGATGATATTGAGCGCGTCCGAGGCATACGGGCTTCTGTACGGTGCGTCTATGAAAATAATATCATACTTTTCGTCCCCTTTCAACACCATTTTGAAGTCGGAATGAACGATTTTGTAATTTCCTTCGATATTTTTCAGGTTTCTGTTGATTACGTCAACGGCTTCTTTGTTGTTGTCGCAGAAAACGACGCTGTTCGCGCCGCGCGAAAGACACTCGATTCCGAGCGCGCCGCTACCGGCAAATAAATCAAGCACGTCGCTGTCCTGTATGCGGGCTTGTATAATGTCAAAAAGGGATTCTTTCACCCTGTCGGTCGTGGGGCGCGTGTTTTCGCCGTCCAGGGACCGCAGTATTCTTCCCCTGTGTTTTCCCGAAATAATCCTCATATTAACCTCCTTTTCGTCCCGATTCCGTGATGACGATTTGCATTTTCACGTCGTGAGTTTCGGAATCGATCTCGTCGATTTCCTGACAGTCGTACGCAAGCGCAAGGATACGCCCCGTCGCCTTTTCAAGATATCTGTCGTAATAGCCTTTTCCGTGTCCGAGCCTTGTGAGAGTTTTGTCAAACGCCACAAGCGGCACGATATTAAGTTCGGCGTCGAAAAAGTCTTCGCCGTCGTCCGTCGTTTCGAATATACCGAAAATATTTCTGACAAATTTCGATTTTTTTGAAATTACCGAAAGGCGCATCAGGTCGCCCGAAATTTTCGGGATATACACTTTCACGCCGCGCTCGAAAAGCCCGTCGATAATCGCGTTTGTCTGCACCTCGTCGTCGGACGATTTGTAAACGAAAACGCTTTTTATCCCGTTTTCGTCGACAAACGACAATACGTCGTTTACTATGACGCCGCTTTTAATAAGTTTTTCGGCGTCGGATAACGTTTTTACCCTTGCCTTTGCAAGGGCTCTTGCCGAACGTTTATTCATACTACAATGCCTTATCGAGAACCCGTACGTCGGCGCGGGACAATACGTCAAGCGCGCGTCCGACTTCTTTTACCTTAAATAATATTATCGCGTTTCCGCCCGTTCTTGAATAACTGTACAGATATTCGATGCTTATATCGCCGTCCGCAAGTGCCTTCAATACCTTTGCAAGCGCGCCCGGTACGTCGCCGATTTCAACGCCGATAAGCTCGGTTTCGGTAACGGTGAATCCTTCGTCGCGAAGTATCGAACGAGCGCGCGCGTTGTCGGTCGTGATAAATCTGACTATGCCGAAATCTTCGGTGTCGGCAATCGACAGCGTTAAAATATCGATTTTTTCTTTCGCAAGAACGCCCGCAAGTTCTTTTAAGCGTCCTTTTCTGTTTTCAAGAAACACCGCAAGTTGGTTTACCAGCATAATATTCTCCTTATTTTTTGCGTCTGTCGACGATGCGGTTGGATTTGCCTTCGCTTCTCGGCAGGGATCGCGGCGACACGATCGTGATTTTTGCGGAAACACCCAGCATCGACTGCATATCGTGCGAAATGCGCGCTTTCAGATTTTCGATGTCGCGGATTTCGTCGGAAAACGCGTGCTCCGCAAGTTCCACCTGAATTTCAAGGGTGTCAAGGCTTCCGACGCGGTCAAGAATAATACGGTAATGCGGCCCGATCATTCCGCCGATGTTCAGAAGCACCGTTTCGATTTGCGACGGGAAAATGTTTACGCCGCGAATAATAAGCATATCGTCGCTGCGACCTTCGATTTTGCCCATTCTGACAAGGGTGCGCCCGCATTCGCACGGCTCGTTATAAAGCGTGCAGATGTCGCGCGTTCTGTATCGGATAAGGGGTATGCACTCCTTCGTGAGAGTCGTGAACACAAGTTCGCCCTTCTCGCCGTAAGGCAGCGGTTTCAGCGTGTACGGATCGATAATTTCGGGATAGAAAAAGTCCTCGTACACGTGCTTGCCACAGTGCGATTTACATTCCATCGCGACGCCCGGCCCGCTGATTTCCGAAAGACCGTATATGTCGAACGCCTCGATTTTAAGCCGATCTTCGATTTCGCGGCGCATTTCTTCCGTCCAGGGTTCCGCGCCGAAAATGCCGGTTTTCAACATAAGGTCGTCGGTCGTAAGCCCCGCGGTTTTCAGTTCTTCCGCAAGATACAGCGCGTACGACGGGGTGCATGCGATTGCCGTTGCGCCGAAATCTTTCAGAAGCATCAGTTGGCGCATCGTGTTGCCCGTCGAAACGGGGACAGCCGTCGCGCCCAACTTTTCCACGCCGTAGTGCAGCCCGAGACCGCCCGTGAAAAGTCCGTAGCCGTATGCGATATGTACGGTATCGTTTTTCGTAAGCCCTGCCGAGGTCATTGCGCGGGCGCAACATTCAGCCCAGGTGTTCAGATCCCTTTTCGTGTATCCGACGACGGTGAGTTTCCCCGTCGTGCCGCTTGACGCGTGCAGTCGTACGACCTTTTTCCTGTCGCAACCGAAAAGTCCGAAAGGATAGTTTGCGCGTATATCGGTTTTCACCGTGAACGGTAGTTTTGAGATATCAGAAATTGACCCGATATCTTCGGGTTTCAGCCCGATAGCGTCCATTTTCGCGCGGTAGTAAGGCACGCGGTCATAAACGTTTCGCACTTGTTTCACAAGTCTTTCGGATTGCAGCGCGAACAAATTTTCGCGGCTCATCGTTTCGATTTCTTTGTTGTAATATTTCATTAAAATTCCCAAAAATTCAAGCCTTAATTCATTTCTACAAAATTTTAACATACGCGCCGTCTTATTTCAAGCGAAAAATCAAATTTATGTTGAAAACATAAAAAACGACTCGTTTTCACAAGTCGTTATCATTTCATTTCGGGATTTTTTATCCGTTTTCATAAAACGTGCTGTACGCCCTTTTTGTCGCTCATACGATACAGCACGATTTTGTTGCCGATTGCAAGCACCGGATCGGCGTTAAGTCGCGCCGCCAGATCGTTGATAATTTCTTTTGCGGTAAAGTCGCAGTTTTTCAGAACGTTGAGTTTCACAAGTTCGTGCGAGTCAAGCGCGATCGAAACTTGTTCGACAACGGTTTCGGTAACGCCGTTTTTGCCGATCTGGAAAACGGGTTCGAGTTTTTGCGACAATCCTTTAAGTTTTGCTCTGTCTTTCGTTGAAATCATATATTACCTCTTTTATTCCACAAATTCAAATTCGATATCGCCGACGACGATAGTGTCGCCGTCTTTTGCGCCTTTCTCTCTGAGCGCGTCGATTACGCCGCGGTTTTGCAGGGTTTTCTGAAAATATCGGAAACTGTCGTCGTCCGACATAGTAACGTTTTTTTGCAAGGTGTCGATAAGCCCGCCGTAAACCAGAAAAGTATGGTCGTCTTCTTTTTCGATTTCAAAGGACGAGTTGTCGGATTTTTCAAACTCGAAGTCTTCGTCGACGTAAATATCCTCTGGCTTTTCGGCGGTTTTAAGCCCGTCGATAATGGCTTTTATCAGCGTATCTATACCCTTATGGGTATAGGCTGAAATTTCGATGACCTTTTTGCCGACTTTTTTCTGGAACCTTTTCACCGCTTTGTCAAGTTCTTCCGCTGTCAAAAGGTCAGTTTTATTGACACAGATTATTTGCGTAAGCCCGGCAAGTTTCGCGCTGTATCCGTCAAGTTCCCTGTTGATTTTTACGAAATCGTCGTAAGGATCGCGCCCTTCCGAGCCCGAAATATCGACGATATGAACAAGAAGCCGCACTCTTTCGATATGCCTTAAAAAGTCGTGTCCGAGCCCCGCGCCTTCGCTTGCTCCCTCGATAAGCCCCGGGATATCGGCGATGACGATGCTTTCGTCGTAAACTTTCAGCACGCCGAGGTTGGGCGCAAGAGTCGTGAAATGATAATTCGCGATTTTCGGTCTTGCCGACGTCATCACCGACAAAAGCGTGGATTTTCCGACGTTGGGAAAACCGATTAAACCGACGTCCGCAATGGTTTTAAGTTCCAGAATAAGCGCGTGTTCCGTGGTTTTCGTGCCTTGTTGCGCGAAATTCGGCGTGCGCCTTGTCGGCGTTGCGAAGCGAGCGTTGCCTTTGCCGCCCCTGCCGCCTTTCAGCAACACTTTTTCATATCCTTTTTTGTTCATATCCGCAACGACGACGCCGCTTTCCTTATCCTTAATGACCGTGCCCAAAGGTACGTTTATGATAAGGTCTTCGCCGCTTTTTCCAAAGCAGTTTCTTCCTTGTCCGTTTTCACCGTTTTCCGCGCGGAAATGTTTTTTGAATTTGAAGTCGATAAGGGTGTTCAGGTTGTCGTCGACGCGAAACACGACGTTGCCGCCGTTGCCGCCGTCGCCGCCGTCGGGCCCGCCCTGCTGGACGAACTTTTCACGATGGAACGACACAATCCCGTCGCCGCCGTTACCGGCTTTACAAAATATCGTTACGTAATCAAGCATAATTTGTCCGATGCCGCCTTTTTGCGGCTTTACTTTATTATTTTTATTATTTATAATGATTTAATAATTTACTAAATTTATTCCTTTTCGTCAAGCGACCTGAACAACCTGATTGCGTCGTATCTGTCCTTGACCACCGCAAAGCATTTTTCGCGGTTTTCGTCGCTGATTTTGTGCAAATCGGGAATCGCGACCGTTTTCATACCCGCCGAAAGCGCGGACTCTATGCCGACCGTGCTGTCTTCAAGTGCGAAACAATTTTTCGGAAGCACGCCCATAACCCCTGCCGTTTTAAGGTAAATTTCGGGCGAAGGCTTCGTATGCTCAACCTCGTTTCCGCAAACCACGACGTCGAAATATTTCGCAACGTCGTGAAATTTCAGTTCAAAATCCACGATTTTGCGATAAGTCGAGGTCGCAAGCCCCATATACCAGCCGTCGTTTTTCAGAAATTCCAGCAGTTCTTTTGCGCCGTCCATAAGAGGCGTCGGGCGCGTAACAAGCGTTTTGTTGAAGTAATCGACCGCGCCGTTTATGAACCCGACCGCGTCGAAATCCGCACCGAAGCGGTCTTTCAGAAGCCCCGCGATATACTGCGGGCTGACGCCGACGAATTTCAGCATAAATTCTTCGTCGTTCGGGACGCCGTTCATTTCGGCGTATTCCATGACGGAGCGCATCATAACCCTTTCGGTGTCGATAAGCGTGCCGTCGAAGTCGAGTATAATATTTTTTTGCATTTCGGAATTATCCTTTCAGTTTCTCGATTATGGATTTTGCGGCAAGACGTCCCGCGCCCATCGCAAGGATTACGGTTGCCGCGCCCGTTACCGCGTCGCCGCCGGCATAGACGTTTTCGACAGACGTTTCGCCCGTTTCGGGATTAATTTTAATCGTGCCTTTTTCGTTGAATTCAAGCCCTGTCGCGCCGTCTTTCAGAATGGGGTTCGGACTTGTGCCGAGAGCGACGATGACTTCGTCGCAAGGAACGTCAAACTCGCTCCCCGGGACGGGTTTCGGGCTGCGCCTTCCCGACGCGTCCGGCTCCCCGAGAGCCATTTTCACACAGCGCATGCCGGTTACTTTACCGTCCGCGCCCAAAATCTCGACGGGGTTTGTAAGAAGGCAAAACTCAACGCCTTCTTCTTCCGCGTGGTCGATTTCGGCGTGGCGCGCAGGCATTTCCGCGCGGCTTCTGCGGTAAACGAGTTTCACGCTGTCCGCACCCATACGAAGTGCCGTTCGCGCGGCGTCCATAGCGACGTTTCCCGCACCCACGACAACAACGTTCTTTCCGCGTTGTATCGGCGTAACGGCGTCTTTATCGTACGCTTTCATCAGATTAACCCTTGTTAAATACTCATTTGCGCTGTAAACGCCGATAAGGTTTTCTCCTTTTATATTCAAAAACGAAGGCAATCCCGCACCCGTTCCGATGAATACCGCGTCGTATTCTTTTTCAAGTTCGTTGAGCGTAAACGTCTTTCCGATGACGGTATTCAACTTAAACTTAACGCCGGCGTTTTCAAGTTTTTCGATTTCGTTTTTCACGATGTCTTTCGGCAATCTGAACTCGGGTATGCCGTAAATCAGCACGCCGCCCGCCTTATGAAACGCCTCGTAAACGGTAACGTCAAAGCCGTTCCGGATAAGATCCGCGGCGCAGGAAAGTCCCGACGGACCGCTGCCGATAACCGCGACTTTTTTGCCGATTTTGTCCGAAGTTTTAAGGGCTTTTCCTTGTTTTATCGCAAAGTCGCCTACGTATCTTTCAAGCCCGCCGACCGACACGCTGCCGCCCGCTTTTTCGCGGCGTACGCAATGCAGTTCGCACTGCTTTTCCTGCGGACAGACTCTGCCGCAAACCGACGGCAGACTGTTGTCGCTTTTCAGACTTTTCACGGCGTTTTCCATATCGCCGCACTTAATAAAACCGATAAATTTCGGGATATTCACGCCGACGGGACAGCCGCTTCTGCAAGGTGCGTTTTTGCAATTTAAGCACCTTTCCGCTTCCTTTTTCGCGACGTCGTCCGAAAACCCCAGCGACACTTCTTCAAAGTTATGCCGTCTTACTTCGGGCGGCTGATTTTCAATATCGTGTCTTAAAAAATCCGCCATTATCTTATCTCTCCCGTAAGCCTGCAAACGTGTTCTTTTTCCTGTTCCTTATAAAATTTGGAGCGGTTTATCGCCTCGTCGAAATCGACAAGATGTCCGTCGAATTCGGGTCCGTCCACGCAAGCGTATTTTACTTTTCCGTCGACGGTGAGCCTGCAACTGCCGCACATACCCGTGCCATCGACCATAATCGTATTCATGCTGACGATTGTTTTCACGCCGTAATTTTTCGTGAGCGCGCACACCGCTTTCATCATCGGGAGCGGTCCCACGGCAAAGATACAATCGTATTTTCGTCCTTCGTCCAGAAGGTTTTTGATTTTGTCGGTCACAAAGCCTTTTTCGCCCGCGCTTCCGTCGTCGGTCATGACGAAAAACTCGTTTGAAAACTTTTTGAAGTCGTTTTCGTAAATGACAAGGCTTTCGTTTCTTGCGCCGACGATAACGTCCGCCGCTTTGTTTTCAAGCATAAGTTGTTTTGCCTGCGGATAAATTACCGCCGAACCTATGCCTCCGCCGACAAGCAGTATTTTGTCGAAACCGCTTAAATCGGTGGGTTTTCCGAGCGGACCGACGAAGTCGCAAATCGTGTCACCGACCGAGAGTTTTTCCAAAATCATCGTGGAATACCCGACCGTCTGGACAAGAATGGTAATCGTGCCCTTTTCGCGGTCGTAATCGCAAACGGTGAACGGCACTCTTTCGCCGTCTTCTGTTGCGCGAAGTATGATAAACTGCCCGGCACGCGCGCGGTGTGCGACGTCGGGAGCGTATACGACGTATTCGTTGACTTTTTCGGAAAATTGTTTCTTACTTATTATTTCGTACGTTTTCATTATAATAATTGCAAAACTCTTGAAGGTTGCACTTGTCGCACGACGGACGCTGACTTTTACATGTATATCTGCCGTGGAAAATGAGCGTGTGATGCAAGTCGTACCAGCTTTTTTCGGGAAACTCCGCTTTCAGATCGTTCATCACGGCGTCGGGAGTTTTTCCGTCCGACAGCCCGAGCCTGTGCGCGAGCCTGAAAACGTGGGTATCGACGGGCAAAGCGTTGCCGCCCAAAGCGACGCAGGTAACGACGCTTGCCGTTTTGTTTCCGACTCCGCGAAGGCTTTTGAGATCGTCAAAGTTTTCGGGCATTTTTCCGCCGAACCTTTCGACAATATCGTCCGAAAGCGACTTTATCGCAACCGCCTTATTATGATAAAATCCCGTGGAATATATGAGTTTTTCCAAGGTTTCGAGCGGCATTTTTTGGAAATCCGACGGCGTTTTTGCGACCTTGAACAGTTCGCTCGTGACGATATTCACGCGCTTATCAGTACACTGCGCCGACAGCACGACCGCGATAAGCAGTTGAAACGGCGTGTCGAAATTCAGCTCGCACTTTGCGTCGGGATAATCCTTTTTCAGCGTATCAAGAAGTTTTGCGTTTCTGTCCGTCATTATTTGTCGTTTTTACTTTCTTCTTTTTCTTCTTTCTTTTCTTCCCTTTCGGCTTTTCTGGTTTTGATAAGTTTTACGGTTGAGTTGTAAAGACTTTCAAAAATCGGAATTGTCAGGAAAATTATCCAGGTCGGGTGCCAGATTTTAAGCGTCGCGCCGATGACAACGTAAATCGCGATACAAAACAAGGTATAAACGATAAGCCTTGTGTGCTTGATTCGCATTAAGTTGTCGAAAATGAAGTAAAGCGGCCACGCAAAAAACACGATCCAGCCGGGATGCCAGAGTTTGCCCAAAAATCCCATCAGAAGATACGCAATCAAAACGATTGTGAAAATCGGGAAGCGGACTTCGCCCGTCGTAATGTAGTTTTCGATGAACGAATAGTACGCGGGGATTGTCAAAAATATTACCCACGCGGGGTGCCATGCGTTCAGCGCGAAACCGAGCGCAAGATAAACCACGATGCAAATCAAGGGATAAGGAATCGACTTGAAAAACGTCGTCCACGCCGTTACGCGCGGCGCTTTTTTCACCTGTTCGACGTTTGTCGACTGCGCGGCGTAACTTTTATCGGTGTGGTATTCGCCGGTTTTGTCAAACCTGTCGCTGCCCTTAAAGTCGTACTTTGCATAGGTTTTTTCGTATTTTGCCTCATAATCGTACTCGTCGTCGATTTTATCGGGGGCTTTCCCGTTTGCGGCGACTTCTTCGCTTTCGGTCCTTTTGCTTTCTTCGTCGAAATCAAGCATATTAGTCCTCCTTTTTCGCGCTTTCGGCGTAGTAATTTATCAACGAACCCGCAAGAATGATGTCTCTTTCCGTAAGGGTTATCGTATCCATATCGAGTGTGATGCGCTTAACCGCGCCGTTTCTCACAAGGTATGCGGAAAACGAATTCTGCGCGATAAGCCTTGTTTTGACGTCGGGCATTATTATCACGTCGTTCACTTCAAATCTGTCCTTTGAAATAAGTGGCAGCATACCCCAGTTAATAAGGTTGCTTCTGTAACGTTTCGTCGCGTATTCGCGCGCGATGTTCGCGCTTGCACCGAGTACGCGCTGGCAGGAAGCCGCCTGCTCTCTCGCGCTGCCGTCGCCGGGTTTTACCGCGCATACTACGCTGCCCATTCCGACGCTGCCCATGAGTTTGAGCCCCGTTTTTTCAAGGGCGAATTTCACTTCTTCGGGAAGGACTCCGTGTTTTACTTCGTTCGCTTCCGCCTTTATTTTCTTTGCCCGTTGTACGTAATCGGGACATTTTCTGGACAAAGTAAACTCCGCAAGTTTTAGGGGATTCGAGCGGTAACTTGACGTTTCGCCCGACGGAATAAGTTCGTCCGTGGTGGTCACGGCGTCGTCGATTGCCGCGGCGACTCGCAAAATAAGGTTGTCGGGAAGCGCGTCGATTTGTGGCCAATCCCTGATGTTCGGACCGTATTGCAACTGTTCCTCGGGCAACGGATTGCGCCAGCCGTTGTAAACTCTCTTTTCGTAAATCTCGTCGTCGTATTCGTACGGTTTGATTTCGTCGTCGTAATCGACGTCCATAGCAGACGTCAGCACGCCGCCGTTTCTTGCGGTTGCGGCGATACTTCTTGCGTCCATAAGCGCGACCGATGCGATTTGAAGCCCGGACGGCTTACTTCCTTCGCGGTTTTCAAAGTTTCTGGTCGTGTGGCGTATCGACAATCCGTTGTTGGACGGGGTGTCGCCCGCGCCGAAGCAAGGACCGCAAAAACAGGGTTTGATGACCGCGCCCGCCTCGACAAGCGTCGAAAGGCTGCCTTTTTTCATAAGGTCGAGATATACGGGCATACTTCCCGGATACACGTTCAGCGAAAACGCGCCGTTTCCGGTGGACGCACCTTTTAATACGTTTGCGGCAAGCGCGATATTGTCGTAAGTGCCGCCCGCGCAACCCGCGATGACGCCCTGCGATACCCTGACCTTTCCATCGACGATTTTGTCGGTGAGCGAGAAGGAAAGTTTATCGTTGTTAAGTTCCGCCTTGCAGTCGTTTTCGACCTTTTTAAGAATGTCGTAAGGATTTTCGATGACGTCTTTGAGTTTATAAACGTTGCTCGGGTGGAAAGGCAACGCAATCATAGGCTCGACCTTCGACAAATCCACGGTAATCGCGTCGTCGTAATAGGCGAGTTTCCCGGGGTGCATTTCGGTGAAGTCGTTTTCGCGCCCGTACATTTTAAGGTATGCCTGCGTTTTTTCGTCGGTAATCCAGATGCTTGAAAGGCACGTGGTTTCGGTCGTCATGACGTCGATGCCGTTTCTGAATTCCATATCGAGGTTTTTTATGCCGTCGCCGACGAATTCCAGCACCTTGTTTTTGACGATGCCGCCCTTGAACACCGCGCCGATTATGGCAAGCGCGACGTCCTGAGGACCTACGCCGTGACGGACGTTCCCTTTCAGTTCCACCGCGACGACTTCGGGATACTTGATGTCGTAAGTGCGTCCGAGAAGTTGTTTTACAAGTTCGGGACCGCCTTCGCCGATCGCCATCGTGCCGAACGCGCCGTAACGAGTATGACTGTCGCTGCCAAGAATCATCTTTCCGCAACCTGCAAATTTTTCACGCATGAACGAGTGTATTACCGCAACGTTTGCCGGGACGTAAACGCCGCCGTACTTTTTCGCCGCGGACAATCCGAAAACGTGGTCGTCCTCGTTTATCGTGCCGCCGACCGCGCAAAGCGAGTTATGACAGTTCGTCAGAACGTAAGGGAGCGGAAACCTTTTCAGCCCGCTTGCTTTCGCACTCTGAATAATGCCGACGTACGTGATGTCGTGCGACGCGATTGCGTCAAACCTTATGTTCAGATTATCGCCGCGGTACGCGCCTGACGCCGAGTGCGCCGACAGTACCGAATACGCCATAGTGCCCTTGAACGCTTCCGAAATTTCCTTATCGGTGAAAACGCTGCGGATTTCCCCCAGGCTTTTGAATTTTCCGTCGCAATAATATGCGCCGGCTCTTTTTACGTCAATCAATGTAGTTCTCCTTAACGCTAAGTGGTGTTTCGCGGTACGCCGTACGTTATAAGCGCGCGAAATAATTAAAATCTATTTTATTATACAATATCCCGCGCGAATTTCAAAACGTTTTGACAAATAAAAGAAACGCGCCCCAGTGAAATCGTTGAAAAAATATTTTTTATGTGGTAATATAATTTCAGGTGATTTTATGAAATTCAAGATGAAATTTTCAACCGCGGTGTATGTTTTGATTACCGCAGTAATATGTATTTCAATTGCGTCAATCGTACTTGACGCGCTCATTTTGGCAGGTAAAGGCGGTTTTATGCAAGGAAACACTGTAATTACGTCGATATCAATCGTTGCCGCCGCGCTGCTTTTGACGTGCTGTCTACTGATACTTTTCAACTCAAAATATTATTTTTCCGAAAACGGGTTTACGGTAATTTACGGCTTCGTTCCGCGCGTTATCCCTTATGAAAACGTTCTGGCGGGCGCGGAAGAAAAAATGACGCATAAACTTTATCTTCAATACGTCGACCTGGACAAGAAAAAGGACTTCCTTATTATCGCCGTGAACGTCGACGAAAAATACAACGACGTCATACAGTCCGAACTTGAAAAACGCAACAAAACTTTCAGGCGGCTTAACACCCCAGACGATAACGAATAACCCTTAAACGGCGTTTTTTTGCCCTTTAATCGTCGATTTTCAATCATTTTTGCGTTTTTGAAAAATTTTTCGCATAAAAATGCTTGAATATTTTCGGCATATATATTATTATATAGTATAGTGAATTGAAGTAGCAGGGAGGAGTTTTATGGATTCTAAATTAGAGGCTCATATTGACGAGATATTTATCGAAGTTCCCAAAACCGACAAAATGGTTACTATGATTAACCGCATTAAGTCAAAGGCGAACAGTAAATTTTTGCAAATCCGCGATCAGGGTTATTCCAGAAGCGTCGCTTTTAACGAGGTTGACGACTGGCTTATGAAAGCAAAAGTCATCGTTGACGAGGAAGCCGGCAAACTTACCCCGGCGGAACTTGCCACGATCAAAACTCCGGCAACTCCTTACAATGCGCCCGCAGGCGAAGTCGTTTCCAACGCTTCCCTTGACGACGGCGAGGCGGCTGTCGTTGTCGAAAGAGATTACGACGCTCCCGCTCCCGCATTCGAGGCTGCTCCCGTTCAATACGACACGGCTGTGGATATGAGTTACGCGCAGGAGACCGAACCCGAATCGTTCGCATCCGAGCCCGCTCCCGCGGAAGAGGCAACGGCTGTTGAACCCGCGGCGGAAAAACCCGCAAAAGAAAAACACAAGAAAGACAAAAAGAAGAAGAAAGAAGAAGCCGAGGAAGAAGACATCGTCGTTCCCGTCAAATCGTCGGGCGTCGCAGGCAAAGTCATCGGCAGCATTTGTCTTGTCGGCGGTATTGCCCTTGTCGTTGTCGCCGCACTTATGATTGTCGGCATAATTTAACAATATTTTTTACAAAAGACAAAGACGGCACGCAAATTGCGTGCCGTCTTATTTGTTTGCCTTTGGCAAGTGATGATGCGATGTTTTGCCTGTCGGCAAAAGCGATGCGCCTATGGCGCGATGTGTGCTTTTGGCACGTTGCGGTTATTATTTAAGAACGTCAAGCGGCTTAAAGAAACCTTCAAGGCAGTTATCCATAAAATACTTTACCTCGGGAAGGTCAACGTCGATTGCGTTCAGCGTGGTTTTTTCCGCGATTGCGAACTCACCGTTTCCGGACAAGGTTTCTTCAACGCACTTAATATACGCCGAGATTTTGTCGGCGGCTTTTATGAGTCTGCCTTCGTCGCTTGAAATATCGACTTTGAAATATTTTTCGTACTCTTCCCTCAAAAAATCGGGGAGCATCGACAAAAGTTTTTCGTCCGCCGTTTTTTCCAGATCCTTATATGCGGATTTGAGCGCGGGATTGTTGTATTTCACGGGCGTCGGCATATCGCCTGTTATGACCTCGGAACTGTCGTGAAAGAGCGCGGCGGTCGCAACGAAATCGGCGTCTACGTTCCCGCCGAACTTTTTGTTTTTGATAAGCGCGAGAGCGTGCGCGATGACCGCCACCTGAAACGAGTGTTCAAACAGGTTTTCGTCGTAATTCGCGCGCATCAGACACCAACGTCTGATATATTTCATTCGGTTTATCAATGCGTAAAAGTTGCTCATAGTCAGATTATGTACTTTTCGGATTTTTGCGGACGTGATTCGAGTTCCGCCTTTTTCGCTTCGTAGCCTTTTCTGTCAAACATTGCGTACGTCGCGTTTTTGCCTTCTTCGACGCCGGGCTGGTTGTAGGTATCGATGTTCAGAAGCGCGCCTTCGTAAGCCGTTTGGAGTTGATAAAAATACAAAAGTTGTCCGATTGTAAACGCGTTGACTTCGGGCAGGATAATCGTATTATTGAGTCTTCCCGATTTCATAAGTGCGTATTCGGTTGCCTCGCGTTCGGTATTCAGAAGTTTCCCAAGCGTCGCGCCGCACAGGAAGTTGACGTTGGGATATTCTTCCGCGCCGTCGGGGATAAGCAGTTCGTTTCTGAACGCTTCGACGGCAATAAACGTAACGACCTTGTCAAAAGGACCTTCGGTGTAAAGCTGGACTTGCGAATGCTGGTCGGTAACGCCCAAAGATTTGACGGGCGTCTGCCCTGCGTTTACCGTGTTGCCGTCAAGGTCTTTCGCTTTCCCCAGACTTTCGCCCCACAGTTGGCAATACCAGTCCGCCATATATTTCAGGCTGTCGGCGTACGGCATCATAACCGAAATATTGCAGCCCTTTTTCATTGCGATATTCTGCAAGACCGCAGCCATAAGAGCGGGATTTTTGGATGCGGCGGATTTATTGCAGGTTTTATCCATAAATTCCGCGCCCGAAAGCAAGCCTTTGATATCGATGCCGAGCACCGCCGCGGGAAGCAGACCGACGGGACAAAGTTCCGAAAATCTTCCGCCGACGCCGTCGGGAATATAAAAGGTTTTGAATCCTTCCGCTTTTGCAATTTTGATAAGGTTGCCCGAGTTTTCGGACGTGGTTGCGATGATATTGTTTTTGTAGTTTTCGCCGAGTTTTTCTTTCAGAATGTCGGTAACGATAAGGTATTGGCTCATCGTTTCGGAGGTCGCGCCCGATTTCGTGATGACGTTGAACATGGTTTTTGCGGGGTCGATAATATCGAACAACGCGTTCATACGTTCGGGATCGACGTTGTCTTCAACGTAAAATTTCGGCGATTTTCTGACCTTTTTCGGCAATTCGTTGTGGTGCAGATGGCACAATGCCTGATACACGGCGATGGGACCGAGCGCGCTGCCGCCGATACCCAGAACGACGAAGTTGTCAAAATTTTTCCTGACGTCTTTTGCGGTTTTAAGAATATCTTCGACGATTTCTTTCTGGTTGTAAGGAAGTTCCGTCCAGCCCATCCAGCCTTTTCCGCGGTTTTCGGAAACGAAGTTGAACGCGGCTTTTGCGGGCGCGTTCATTTCGGCAAGATCCTTTTCGGTGAAGCCGTTTTCGCCGATATAAGACGCCATCATATTGTTGTAATCAAATTTTAGTTTGTTTTCAATCTTGTTGTACTTCATTAAAAAAGCCTCTCGATTTTATTTAACTTTCCCCAAAATATCGTTAAGATAATCGACGCAATCTTTCACGTCGGAGTATTTGTCGTAGTTGCCGGAATAAAGTTCGATCATCATGGGACCGTCGTATCCGATGCCTTTCAGGCGCGAGAAAAGATCGTAATAATCGACGACGCCTTTCCCGGGACGCAGAATATTTCCGTTTTCGTCGTAGTCGGTAAGATGCACGTTGTTGATGCGCCCTTCCATCGCGGGAAGAAAATCGCGATAATTAAGTCCCGCCTGCATGACCTGTTTTATGTCGAGCGTACATTTCACGCTCGGGCTGAATTTTTCAAGGTTTTCAAAAAACTCCGGATAACTGAAATACGCCCAGTGCACCGTTTCGTACGACATATCTATGCCGTATTCTTTCGCAATGCCGCACAGTTCCTCGATTCTTTTCCCGAGTTTTTCAAAATCGAACGTATATTGACGTCTTTTGAGCCTTGTGCCGCCGTGATAGGTGTACGACTTTGCGTTAAGCAGACGTCCGTTTGCAAGCACCTGACGATAAAACACTTCCGAGTCGTCGCGGGCGCGCTTCGTCGGGTTGTTGAGATTCGGCTCGTAATTAAGATTACTTGCGTGGACGGAATACACCTTTACCCCGTACTTTTCGGAGTTTTCCTTGAAAAGTCTGCCGAATTCCGGCGTATATTCCGAAAAAGTGTCCATAAACACCTCGCAAATATTTGCGCCTGCGTCTTTTATGTATTCAAAAGTGTCTTCCGTCGGCAACTTCGCAAAGTACGTTGCCGTGCTGATTCCTATTTCCATAAAGCATATTATATTATAAATATAAAATTATTACAATTAAAAACGTGTCGATACGCCCGAAATTTTATCAAATGTCGAAGTTTTGCAAATTCTTCCGCCAATATTTTATAAAATTTTCGGTTTATTTTTTTGAAAAGGGTATTGAATTGCGCCCGATTTAATGCTATAATTTAATCAGTCCAAGATAAGGAGGCATTGATTTATGCGTATTGAAATTATAGGACGAAACTACAACGTACCCGACAGATTGAAATCGGTCATCGAAAGAAAGTTTGAAAAACTCAATAAGTATTTCGACAAGAAAGAAACCGAATCCAAATTGTCCAGTTACATCGAAAAGGACGGCGCGGTCGCAAAATTTGTCTGCACTCAGGAGAAAAATCGCGAACGCTACACCCTTGAAGCAACAATCTATTTCGGCGACAGAATGATCCGCGCGGAAGAAACTTCCGAAAATATCTACGACAACGTGGACGTCGTCATTCCGATGCTTGAAAGACAAATGCGAAAAGTCCGCACGAAGATCGAAAAAAGCTATAAGTCGCACGACAACGGCGCGATTTCAGACGATTTTGCCGACGTTCCCGACCTTCCCGAACTTAAACCCGTCCGCACGAAAGAGTTTGAGCTGAAACCGCTGACAGTCGACGCCGCTATCGATCAGCTTACCCTTCTCGACCACGACTTTTTCCTGTATCTCAACCCCGAAACGGGCAAGGTAAACGTGGTTTACAAACGTCATAAAGGCGACGTTGGCGTTATCGAGTGCATTTATTAAGAAAGCGGCTTACGCCGCGGCGATAAATTGACAAAAATGCAAATCCACCGGGTTTTTCCCGGTGGATTTCCTTTGTTTTTCCTTTTATTCTTCCGAAAAATCAAGCTGTCCGTCGACAAGAGTAATTTTGACCTTTCCGTTGTCCGAAATGTTTCCTTTCAGAATTTCTTCGGAAAGTTTGTCCTCGACCTGACGCTGAATTGTTCTTCTCATCGGTCTTGCGCCGTATTCCTTGTCGTATCCTTTGTCCACAAGGTGCGCTTTCGCCTCTTCCGAAATTTCCAGCGTAATGCCGTGGTCTTCCAAACGTTTTTCAAGGTTTTTCAGCATAATGTCGGCAATCTTTTCGACGTCGGGTTTTTCAAGCGGAGTGAACACCACGATTTCGTCGATACGGTTTATAAATTCGGGTTTCATCACTTGTTTCAAGGCGTTGATTTGTCTGTCGCGCACGTCGTCGTAGTCGTCTTCGCTGCCGAAACCGAGTTTTTGCGTTCTGTTGAGTTCGCTTGCGCCGACGTTGCTTGTCATGATTATTATCGTGTTTTTGAAACTTACCGTTCTTCCGTGGCTGTCGGTGAGTCTGCCGTCTTCGAGAATCTGCAAAAGCATATTGAAAACGTCGGGGTGCGCCTTTTCGATTTCGTCAAAGAGTACGACCGAATATGGTTTGCGCCTTACTTTTTCAGTGAGTTGTCCGCCTTCGTCAAATCCGACGAACCCGGGCGCGCTGCCGATGAGTTTCGACACGTTCGACTTGTCCATATATTCGCTCATATCCACGCGTATCATAAGGTTTTCGTCGCCGAACATCGCTTCCGCAAGCGCCTTTGAAAGTTCGGTTTTTCCGACGCCCGTAGGACCTAAGAATATGAAACTTCCGATGGGACGTTTCGGATCGGCAATGCCTGCCCTTGCGCGTTTTATCGCCCTTGCGACCGCAGACACCGCCTCGCTTTGACCGATGACGCGCTTATGCAACGTGTCTTCGAGGTTCAAAAGTCGTTTGCTTTCAGCCTCGGTGAGTTTCGACACGGGGATACCTGTCCAGTCCGCAACGATTTCGGCAATATCTTCTTCGCCGATGGAAAGTTTCGCGTTGGCTTTTTCCTTGTCGTAGTTTTCGCGACCTTCGTCGACGATTTTTTTGAGTTTGTCCCTTTCGACTTTCAGTTTTTCGGCTTTTTCAAACTGCTCGTTATGCGACGCTTCTTTTATGTCGTAATTAAGGCTTGCAAGTTTTTCTTCCGCCTTTTTGATGTCGTCGGGGAGAGAGAACGCAAAAATTCTTTTTCTGCTTGCCGCCTCGTCCACAAGATCGATTGCTTTATCGGGCAGGAACCTGTCGGTAATGTATCTGTCCGAAAGATTTGCCGCCGCTTCGATTGCCTCGTCGGTGATTTCGACCTTATGGTGCGCCTCGTACTTGTCGCGAAGACCTTTCAGAATAAGAATCGTGTCGTCAACCGACGGCTGATCCACGACGATAGGCTGGAAACGCCTTTCGAGTGCGGCGTCCTTTTCGATATATTTCCGATATTCATCGATAGTCGTCGCGCCGATCGTCTGGATTTCGCCCCTTGCGAGCATGGGCTTTAAAATATTTGCGGCGTCAACCGCGCCTTCCGCACCGCCGGCGTTTACGATTGTGTGGATTTCGTCGATGAACAATATCACGTCGCCCGCCTTTTTCACTGTGTCGAGCGCCGCCTTGAATCTTTCCTCAAATTCGCCGCGGTATTTAGTGCCGGCAACGATGCTTGCCATATCGAGGGAGAATACTTTTTTCCCTTTCAAGGCGTCGGGCACCTGATCGTTGACGATTTGCAGCGCAAGCCCTTCGGACACCGCCGATTTTCCGACGCCCGGCTCGCCGATAAGTACGGGATTGTTTTTCGTCCTTCTGCAAAGAATCTGGATTATCCTTTCGATTTCCTTATCCCTGCCGATGACGGGATCGAGCTTGTTTTCTTTCGCTTTTTGCGTAAGGTCGATTCCGAAGCCTTCCAGTTCTTTCAGCGCGCCGCCCTGCGATTTCTGGTCGGTGCTTTTGAAACGGGAGGATTTATCGTCCTCGACACCGAAACCTCTGATTCGTTTATTGACGTTATCCAGCGCGTCCTTCAATTTTTCATCGCCGGAATCAGCGGCGTTTCTTTCCATTTTTGAAAAGTTTCTGTTTTTCTCCTCGTCCAGCACGTTTGCGACGTCGTTTTGAAGCGCGCCGAAGTTATCCGCGGAATTCGTGAGAATCGTATAAGCGATGCTGTCGGATTCGCAAATGATTGCGGCAAGCAAATGCTCGCTGCCGACGACGTCTTCCCCGCATTCGGCGGCAAAAACCTGCGCGTTCGACAAAATGCGCTTTGTCCTGACCGAATAATACGGCTCGGTTTTCAAACTCACCGCGTGGAAGCAATTCTGAATTTTTGAAAGAGTAACGCCGTGCAATTTCAACAAATTGTTTGCAATCGAGCCGTCGATAACGACGATACCCGCAAGCAGATGTTCGCTGCCGATTTCGCCGCCCGTCTGCGTTGCGACGTTGTACGCTTCCTGTTTGATTTTTTGTACGTTTTTACTGTCCTGTATCATAGTTGCCTCCGATTATTTCAAGTTTTCAAGGGTGTGTCTTACAAGCGCGGCGCGCACCAGATCGCGCTGATCCGCATTAAGACTGTATGACTTCGCAATCTTTACAAGATTTGCAGGTTGTGCGTCAATAATAAGTTTATCAAGCGTTTTGACGTCGTTAAACTCGATTACGTCCATTGCCATGCCAAGTTTCAAATATGCGACAAGTTCCATAAACTCGCCCGACGACAACATTCTTGCGTTTTTAAGAATTCCGTACGCCCTGTACGCTTTGTCGGTGAGCTCGTCTTTTCTGGACGACAAAAGCTGCCGTCTTAAACCTTGCTCGGACGCGCACATTTCACTGACGACGCCCGACACGTTTTCGATGATCTGGCTTTCGGTAAGACCTATGGAGCGCGCGTTTGAAAGTTGATACATACACCCGACGGGGTTGCTTCTTTCACCGTACACGCCGCGGAAAGTGAGTCCGTTTTCCTTTGCGATAAGCAGGAAATTTTCAATCATATTCGTGAAAGTCATCGCCGGCAAAAACACCATAACCGACGCTCTCATTCCTGTGCCGACGTTCGTAAGACACGCCGTAAGATAGCCGAATTCGCTGTCGTACGCAACGTCCATAACCTTGCTTAAATTGTCGTCGTAGCGGTCGATTGCGTTGTAACATTCCTGCAAACGGAACCCGTTTTTGATGCACTGCGCGCGGATATGGTCTTCTTCGTTGATCATAACCGCAATGCTGTCGTCGTCCGAAATAAGCAGCGCGCCCAGATCCTTTTTCGCAAGGTCGGGACTTATCAGATGCCTTTCGACAAGGGCTTGTCTGTCAACGTCGCGAAGGTCGGACATAAACACAAGTTGATGCTCGAAATCGGCGGCTTTGTCGGCGCACTTCACAAGATACGCGACTTCTTCCACGGTGATTCCCTTTTGCGGGAAAGGAATTTTCGCGGCGTTTCTTGCAAGGCGTACCCTTGACGACACCACAACGTTTTTCGTATTATCGTTTGTCATCGTCGGCACCTCTTAAAAAGTCAAGTATTTCTTCCGCGTCTTCAAAGCGACCTTCGTCTTTCGCAAGATGGTATTGCTCGCGCATGTTTTCGACGTCGGACAGCCCCACCGTCTTGTTGCGGCGCGGCGTTTTTTTGCGTTTTCCGATATGTTTTCTTGTCCTGTGCAAGTCGTAAATGTTGTTAAGGACTTCGCTGCGGAACACGTTGTAACACTCGCTGCAACCGAGATATTGACTGTTTTCCACCTCGGAAAGTCGGGTATGACATATCGGGCACTCCCGCTCCTGCTGCATAAAAGCCTGATACACGGGCGCGCTCGCCGCGTTGCGTTTTCGGAAACATTCGTCGCAAAGCGCGACTTCGTAAACGTTTCCGTTAAGTTCGATTGTGGAAAGTGTCGTCGCCGGGCGCATTTGACAATCGTCGCAAATCCGGCCGCCTGAATTTCGCATAATTACCTCTTTAATATTTGTATAATGGTTTCTTTCAATATATTGCTTCTGATGACGTCGGCGACGTGCTGCGGTGCGGTGAGCGCTTTGTCGCAAGTTGCCGCCGAAAGTAAATTGCCCTCGTCCTTGGAAATCACGCCGTCGTCGACAAGATGACAAATGATTTGTTTGGAACGGGTGTAACTTGTCGGATTTTCAAGAGACGGCAAAATGCTTTCAAGATACCCGTCTGCTTTGGCGTCAAACTTTTCAATGCGGATAAAGCCGCCCCCGCCGCGTTGACCGACGACGTTGAAGCCGCGTTCCGTCGTGAAACGGGTTTTTAAGACGTAGTTTATCTGACTCGGCGCGCACTGAAAATAGGACGCAAGTTCGTTGCGGCTGATTTCCGCACACTTGTCGTCCCCCATAACCTCGATTATGAAGTTTTCGATGACGTCGCTGATTTTCATAACTGCCTTTTGAAAATTTGACTTTCTTTGACCTTAATTTAATTATACGAAACTTTCATATCGTTGTCAAGGCTTTATATAAAGGTTTCAGCGCGGTTTTCACAATAATTTTTGGTTTATTTTACAAAAAAATATGCGAATTTTTCGCATATTCTCTTACGTTTTGATTTTTTTGTTCTATTTCAGTACGGACAAAATATATTCCGCAAAAATCTTCGCAACGTTTATTCCCGTTACCTTTTCAAACGTGAAAAAGTATGCGTTGGAGTTGACTTCGCAAACGGTAACACCGTTGTCTTTGTACAAAAAGTCGATGCCGCAGTAGTCAAGGTTCAGGATTTTTGCGATTTTTTCGGAAAGATTCTTTATTTCGTCCGACGCGTCCGCTTTTCTTCCTTTGCCGCCTGCGCCGACGTTACTTCTGAAATCGACGTCCGAAAACCTTTCCATCGCACCGACGTACTTTTGCCCGACGACGATAACTCTTAAATCTCTGCCACGGCTTTCTTCGATGAATTCCTGCAACAAATGCGGCTTTGTTTTCACTGTTTCAAGCGTAATGAGCAGTTCTTCCCTGTTTTTCACAAGATAAACGCGCTTTCCGAGCGAGCCGTACGATTCCTTCACGATAAGCGGATACGCAAGTTCCTTTTCGATTTTTTCAACGGCTTTTTCCTTGATTTTTTCGTTTTGGTTGTAGCACAAAATCCCGGGGAGCGTTTTCGGCATAGGCACGCCGCTGTCCGACAGCGCGATATACGTTGACATTTTGTCGTCGCAGGTCTGTATTGCGCGCGCGTTGTTGAACACTTTCGCGCCCGACTTTTCAAGCATTGTCAGGACGTATTTGTCTTTGTCGAGATACACGAAAAAGTCGGCGGAAAAGTCAATACTTATCTTTCCGTCCGAAATTATCGCGGGATATTCGTCAAGGCGCACGACAGACACATCAACGCCGAGTTTTTCAAACTCTTCAAAAAGCCTTTCCGCCTCGTACAGATATTCCCGCGAGTCAAGATACGCGTTTATTAAAATCTTCCCTTTCATTTCAAAAACAGTTTAACCTCTATGTGGTTATTATAGCATTTTAGGCGGTGTTATTCAACGAAATAAGTCAACTAAAATATAATCGAGCCCGCCGAAATCGAAATAATCGCGATAAGGTTTCAATACATTTAAGGAATATATATTTTTTTAGCTTGTATTTTCTGGACAAAAAAAGAGCACCTTTCGGTGCTCCTTGAAACGCAGTTTTTATTCTGCGGTGGTTTCCGTATCGTTGTCCGCCTGATTTTCATCGACTGCGGGACTTTCCGCGTTTTCGGTTTCGTCGCTTTCGGAAACGAAATTATCGACGCTACCTTCCGTAATTTCAGCAGCGACGGCGTCCCCAACGACTTCTGCCTTGCCGCACTTCTTTTTAATTTTTCCGACAATCTTTTTGAAGTCTTCCGAGAAGAAAAATCCGACAAACATTATAATCGCGAATACGATTAAATACGACCAGATTTGTCCGTTTGCCTTGTATCCGTCGTATGCACAGAAGCACATAAAGCAGCAGCACGCAACGCCCAGTATCGGCAAAATAAACCTTTTCACGACGTTAAGATCTTTCCCTTTCACCATCATTGCGATGAAAATGGGGATATAGAACGCATACAGCGTTATGATGGACACTTCGTCGGATTCCCAGCACCAGAAAGCGGGGATTTTGCCGGTCGGATTCATAAAGAAGAATTCCCACTGCACAAGCCATACGAAGCACAACAGAAGCCCCAGAATCGACGACGATTGCGGCATATTCGTTTCCTTGCTCAATTCGCCGAACATACCGGGTTTCGGACCGACGTTACGCGCTGAAATCGAATAAAATCCGCGGCAGCAACCAAGCATAAGACCGTTCATCGTTCCAAGGCACGAAATGATGACGAATACCATAATAATCGTGCCGAAAGCGGGACTCTTGAACAACGCCGTGAATGCGTTTTGCGGCAGCGATCCGCTCACCTGCCCCGCGTTGACTTTCAGCATATCTTCGGTCGACAGCGCGCCCGTAAGTCCAAGGAAATACAAAAGATAAACCGCAATGATGATTATCGCGCCCACGATAAGCGCAATCGGCAGGTTCCTTTTTGCGTTTTTCAATTCGCCGTTTATGGAAGTTGCGACAATCCAGCCCTCGTATGCAAACGCAAACGCCGCTACGCCTGCGAAAAATCCGCCGTCGTTGACAAGCCCTTCCGTCACGATGTTCGCCTTGAATGCGTCGATGGTTTTGCCGTTGACAAGCCCTACGATTAACCCGACTACGCCCATAAGTACAAGCGGAATAAGTTTAATGAACGTTGCCGATACCTGAAATCTGCCCGCAAGCCTCGGCGAAAGCGAATTCACCGCAAACCCGGCAACAAGAAATGCCCCCGCCAGCGCAAGTTGTGCGCCCGTGCTTGACGGAATGTTGAAAAGCGAGCAAGTGTACGACGCCGAAATCCAGCCGAGTACGCTTGTAAGCGTCGGATAATAAATCGTCGACATAAACCAGCCGACGTAGTATGCGTATCGCTTCCCGAGAGTCGCTTCCGCATAGTCGACAATGCCGTTGACCTTTTCGTGCTTTTGCGCGAGCGTCGCAAATACGAGTGAACAGATTATCATTATCCCGCCGACAATTGCAACGACTGCCAGAGTTTTTCCGATATTTCCGTTTGTGAAAGATAAAACCTTTCCTGCCTTAAAGAACACGCCCGAACCGATAACAATGCCGACGACCATACAAATCGCGGTAAGCAGTCCGTACTTTTTGGTTAATTTTTCCAAAATCCTATCAATTCCTTTTTAAAAAATTACGTTTAGTTTACCAAACTAAACTGGAAAAGTCAACATAATTATACAAAAAAATTTATAATTCCCGCAAAAAATTTATCAAAGCACCGCATTATTGCACTAAATCAAACAATCCGCTCCTTTTATTTGATTTTTAATAAGAGTTATAATAAGAATAACTTAATAACAATACTGAATATTGTATAACAAAATAACAAAAGCCACCGATTGCTCGGTGGCTTGTTTGTTATGGTTTTACCCTATTAGTTTCTGGGGTTTTTGATGTTTGCCTGTGCTGTACCAACTTTCGAGCGAGCGATTTATCGCCCGTTTGAGTGCTGTATTATATCGCTTGACTATGTGCAATATCTGTATTCTACGACGACGTCGCAGCTTGTTTTCGTATTTATACTACGCAAGTAAATAACTTGTCTTGAGTAGTTATTTTTCTCCCCTTATGAATTTTTCAAATCCCTCAAATGTATACTCTGACAATGAGGTCTTCCCACTGATTGGGTCTTAACATTCCTTCTCTCTCTTTACGATATGTTTTCGCCTCGTTATAGTCTATCTTAAATGACCAAACCATTTTTTTCTTTTCGTTCGGTTTCTCAATCAAATCGAAATCCATATACCACTCATAACAAGTTTCGCTTCGCGGAATAACGGTATCAACAAATTGCGAGATTATATCTCTATCCACATAATGCTCCGTAAAATCCATTTTTTGCAAAAGGAAATTCTGTATTTTCCCCTCTACGCTATCGCTGTCCGTTCTCGTTTCTACGCCTGCTTCAAATGCGAGTCTCTGTTGTACAACTTTTTCTCTTTCTTTTTCTATTTCAGATTTATATTCCAAAAATTCTTCTTTGGAAATTTCATCTTCCAATCGCATTCGAGTCAAACGTTTCATTTTCTCGTCCAATTTAGCAATGTCTTGATTTAACCTATCTTTTAGAGCATCAGTCTGTCTGCGTCCCTCGTGGACCCCGACTTGATAAAGAGAAGAAACCTCATATAAAATATCTTTTCTGTTTCCCCATAGTCCTGAAAAAATATGTCTTGCCATCAACTCCAATTTCCAATCACATATTTCTCGCAAATCGCAAGCTCTTCCCGGATCGATTCCGGCTTCATCCCTTACGCTTTTTGAACCATTATTTAATTGGTTATAGCATTTGTATCCGTAGATTATATCTCCGTTTTTGTTTTTTCTCCACTTATTTCGGCGCATACGATATCCACAACGACATTTCAGTTTTTTTACCCAAACGTCGCCACTCGCATGAATCCCCGCAGTATGTATTACATCACCGTCAAGCGAAAAATAATGAACTTTACGTTTTCTTTGTTCTCTTATTTGCTTACATCGTTCCCATTGCTCTTCACTGATAATCGGCTCAAAATCACCTTTCACATACATATAAGAATCTTCATCGCGATTCCTTATTATCTTTTGGTCAAGAAAATTGTTTCTTCGGGATTTCAGATATGCGGGGTAACCTTTATAGGTAGAATTATGCAAGATACGAGAAATTTTTGAATTCTCCCATCGCACTAAACCTGAACTATCCTTACGATGCCGCCGAATCATTTCATCACGAATTTGCGACATACCCATTCCAGCGCAATACAAATCATATATCATTTTTACGGTTTCGGCTTGTTCCGCATTTATAACATATGTTCCTGTATTCTTGTCTCGATCGTAGCCGAGAATATTGCCGTTTCCGTATAGAACGCCCTTGTCGCGACTAATTTTCTGCCCCGCACGAACGCGCTCGGACGTTTTTCTGCTCTCTTCCTGTGCAAGCGTAGCCATAATCGTGAGTCGAAGTTCGCCGTCACCGTCCATCGTCCAAATGTTATCTTCGACGAAGTAAACTTCCACACCGTAATTCTTCAAATCTCTCGTGACCACAAGAGTATCTACTGTATTTCGAGCGAAACGGCACACCTCTCTTGTTACAATAAGGTCAAACTTCTTTTGCTTTGCATCTTGAATCATTTGCAGAAACGCAGGTCTTTTCTTTGCTTGCGTTCCCGTGATACCTTCATCCACATACTTTCTCAACACCATCCAATTTTGATGCCTTGTTGCAATATCGTCATACCACTGAATTTGATTTTCCAAAGCCGACAACTGCGCTTCATGTTCACTTGACACTCGCCCGTAAAAAACGACACGCCGCTGTCGGTTTCTGTTAGTATTCACACCCGTAGGCATAACCATACTGTTTTCAACCATTTGCATTTACCTCCCAACTAATTTATTTTGCGATATAATACTCTCTCCGTATTGAATACTTTTACGCTCAATATTCGCATACTTACCATCTTCGATAAAGCCATTGTCACGTAAAATTCTCAATAATTTGAAAGCAATCACCTTGTTTAATACATTCATATTCACTTCTGTTTTATCCATTAACCTCTCCTTATTGACAGGGTACGATAAAACAGTTGAATATGGTTGGCATTGCCACTTTATACTTTATCGTACCCCGATTTTTGTATTCGTGGAATGCCAAACGGCATTCAAATTATTAAATTGTATCAGACCAGACTACTTATTATCGTTCTTTTCGTACTCGGCTTTCAAAGATTCGTATCCTCTGAAAATCAACTGCACTTTCGTGATATGGTGTTTCGCCAAAAACGCATTGATTTCATCGAACAAATCGCGCGGAATCATCGTTCCGAAATTACCGCTCGCTTGTTTACGCTTGTCCTTGTTACGTTCCTCGTAACTTCTTCTTGCCGCTCTGCGCGGCGTTGTTTCTTTCTTTTCCATAAATACCTCCGTATTAGCCTTGTGAAGTAATGGCACAAATCAACGCACCTATGATGTTCATTACGAAATGCCCTGCAATAAGTACGCCTGCCAACGCAAATCTGCCGATAGTTCCAATTACTTTTAACACTTTCATTTTGATACCTCCGTTATTTTACATAAACGATTTCATTTAAGATTTCTTCTTCGATAAGCCGTTGCATTTCGGTTTCCCTTTTCAGGTTTTCCATAAAGTCCGCCGACTTTTTGAACCGCTCTTCTTTCGAAAATTTTTCGTACATCGTTTCGTACAGTTCATCGGCGGCTTTATCTACGCCGTGCAGGTATTCAGGAAGATTCGCAATCGTCCAATCGATTCCTTTGTCCTCCAAATACTGTTTAGCAAGCGTTCCGTACTTGCCGTAAACGTGCTTTTCGGGTTTAACAGCCTTTTGATAAACCTTGATTTCCGCTACGGTCAATCCCTCGCCCGCTTCCGCTTTTCGCATTACTTTTGCTTTGTTCATAGTTCCACCTCCGATTATCTTTCGTCGTATCAATACGATAGCATCCGAATCTGTATTTGTCAAGCTGTTTTGACCACTTTTCATAAAATATTTTCAGAATCTGTCCGTAAAACCGATTTTGCACTAAAACTATTGATATTTGCATAGTTTTAGCGCATTTTCGGCATAGAAAAGGAACGCTCCGAAGAACGTTCCTTATACCTGTATATATTTTATTACTTTGAATTGAAATCTGTTTTCTTTTTTTTAGGAGTATTGCCACCGTTCGCAGTTTGACTCGGACGAATTATTTTCATACCGTATGCGCTTTCGTCTTTGCCCGCCACCTCGGCGACAAACTCCGTTACCGTCAATTCAGCGGTTTGATTTGTCCTGCCATTTTTCAGTCTGACCACATAGTCTTTCGGTAAATGAAATACAATCGCCTTTTCGCTTCGGTTAATGCTAATAAACTTATTCGGAATCTTATATGCATAATCTCCGTACTTATCGTGCTCCGGCATTGCAAATATTCTGTACTCCTTATAACTCGCAATCTTCGACGCCGACGAAACGGATATATGTACCGTATTTTTTTCGTATTCCTCGTCTTTTCCGAACATTCCGCTGTCGATTATTTTTTTAAGCCCCGTAATTGCTTCTTCATAATTGCAAGGTGTATACAACATCGTCCGCGTATGTTCTTCATAGTCCTTTTTATAACACTCTGTTTCTATCACTTGTTCAAGCAAAGCAGGAATGTCTGCGTTATTCTGCGCCGATACACATAGCGAGTGATATTTCCGATCCTCCCTGACTCTATGTATAAGCGCGCGGAACTCTTCGTTTAATTCCACTCTTCCAAGCAATTGATATATGTCGTAAATATGACGGGAATGCTTTTGCATATCGTCCAAAAGCATATAATCGCACAACGCAAACACTTTGTCTACAAGCGTCCTTTCCATTGTTTGGACGTGAATATCGAAAGAAAGAAGCCCGTATTCTTCCGCTTGTTTTGTAAAACCGTTCGCTTTCAACCATTCTCCGATAAGAGAATCCGCCTGTTTCACTTCTTCCGGATAACATTCCTGTATAAATACCGTTTCCGCCTTGATGACAGGATCAATCTCATCGTTCTCAAACAAAAGCGGATAACTTATCTGATAGCAGTTATAATCCCTTCTGCTTCGCGTGTTTTCAAGGTTGTTAATTGTCAGTCCGAGTTCTTCGCAGATTTTTACAATCGTCGGTTTAACTATCTTTCTTTGCCCTTCCGTAAGGTGTTCGCTGTCAAGCGTTAAGTCTATATCTTCCGAAAACCTGTTGATTGCCTTATGACATTTGGAAAGCGAAGTACCACCCTTAAAAATAAGTCCAGAAAGTTCTTCGTTAAGTCGTTTTAATACCAACGTAACGTAATAATCTTTTTCGACAAGTGCAGGAGAAATATTTAACCCTCTGCTTACTGCCTGTACCGCTTCGGTAAAATCCTCTTTATTCTCATGCAAGTTCATTTAGTATATTGCTCCCTATCAGATTTTTTAAAGCTTTTGCCGGAAACTTCATTGCTACGTCCATCAACTGCTCTTTCGTAATACCTTTTTCACGCATAAAATTGATCAGGCGTCTCCTTGCAAATTCGTCAATTTTCTCGCCGTTCAAATTGTTAAACAACTCCATAATCATATACGCATTTGCATTGTCTTTGTTGATCTCGAAACGCGATTTACGCAAAATAAACGTCCTTCCGTCCATCTTTACTTCTCTTCGTTTTGCAGATTCGTTGTTCGACACGATTTCATAAATATTGGGAACTTGCGTCGTTACGGAAAACATATTCTGTAGCTTTAATCCTCCGTACACACCGAACACTTCGCCGTTCCATTTCAAATATCTACGGGCTATTACCGTGTCCGCCGTTATCGTGGACAAACCGATAAACGTATTACGCGGGATATAATATATTCCTTTTGCGAAATTAACTATTTCCTTTTTCTCTTCGGCTTCACGTATAAACCTGAAAATCTGCGGTCTTGAATAATCGGGGAAAAGCCCGATGATTTCTTCCGTATATATAGGTTCGTTCGTAGCAAAACTGCTTTTAACTCTTTCGGTAAACATAGACTTAACCTCCTTTTACAGACATATTATGCTCAATCTTCGTTTATATGATACTACAATTTACCTAAAAAGTCAAGAGTAATATAATGACAATTCCATAAATTTTAGAAAATCGCGAAACAATATTGCCAAAAACACCTTTTCAGGACTCTTTTTACCGTTTTACCCCGCAATCAAAGCCGCAATACCTCTGACAAGATAAGGGCAGGCAACAAGAATAACCGCGATTACAACAAGTCCGATGACGTAGTTTTTAATCATCTTTCTCGCTTTTTCTTTGTCCTCGTTCTTTGCCGCAATGCCGAAGAATACGCCCATCACGACGCTCCAAACGCCCGCGGTCGCCAAAAGCACCCACCACATATAAGGCTGATACTGTTCAAACAGATACTCCACATAAGAAGATACCTTTTCGTACTGTTCACCCATATTCTGCGTGGTAATCGCTCCGCAATTCGTGCAGACGTAAGTACGGATATTCTCTCCGTCCACAACGGACGATTCCGCAAGTTCAAAGTTATGCCCCGTAGCCGGGATCTCCGTATAGTATTCGTCGCCGCACTTCTCGCAGTGGAAAATTCGTTCTCCCGCCGTTTCGCAATGCGGTTCTCTCACGACTCTTGTGGTATAATCGTGATCTGTCGCTTTTACCGTATCGGTCAGATATTCGTATCCGCAAACGGTACAGGTATGAAGCTGTCCGCCGTCCTCCGTACAGGTCGCCTCCTTTGTAGTTTCGGTATATTTATGACCGAGCGCCGTCCGAACGTCCGTTTCGTAAGTATCGCCGCAATTCAGACAGGTATGCTTGATACAACCGTAAGTCGTACAGGTTGCCTCTATCGTTTCGACGTCGTAGTTATGTCCGAACGCAAGTTTTACGTTCCCCTCGTACTCATCGCCGCAACTCGTACACTTAAAAACCGAATAGCCCTTTGTCGTGCAGGTCGGCTCAACGATTTTCGTTACGACGTAATTGTGCGTAATAGAAAACGTCTTTGTCGTGGACAGTCCGTATTCGTTCGTTACCGTTACGGTATAACTGCCTTCCGTCTTGATCCAAGTTCCTTTGGTATAATCATCTCCGTTCAGCGTTGCCGTGTTGCCGTTCGTCCAAGTGATATAGACGGAATTGTCCGTTCCCGATTGTTCTACCGTCGGATCAGGATACAAGATTTGAAGGTCAATCCAATAGGTTTGGCTTCTGTTTCCCAAATCGTCAACGGCGTAGAAATAATACTTTCCGTTTTCGCTTTCAAGCGTCGTCGAATAGGACGACGTTCCGGCAAGTACGTAACTGCTGCTTGACGGCGTTTTGTAATACAGCTTTACGCTTCCGCTGTCATCGCTTGCCGATACGGTAAAGCCGAGTCCGTAAGTCGAATAAAACTCCGTCTGCAAGCACCCGAGAATCGGCGCAGACTTGTCGAGAATAACCGTGTAAATCATCGAGAAGTTTCCCGCAGCGTCCGTACAATAGAAACTGTACGTGCCTTCTTCTGCGAGCTGGCTTCCGCTCGTGTAGGATTCGTAGCCCGACGATGAAGGGGTTTGAACGTAAATGCTTTTGATTCCCGACATCGAATCGCTCGGCACAAACTTAACGTAGTTCGCATTGGTTTTTCCGCCGCTTGCGACCGTCGAAGTTCCGCCGTAAAGCGTTCCCGTCGGTTTTACGGTATCAAGACAAATCATAACCGTTTCGGATTCGTTTCCCGCATTATCAAACGCACGAAAACGGTAAATGCCGTTTGTATCCGTGGTCTGAATCAGCGTACCTGCTGCATAAGTTTCCCATACCGTACTGTTCGGCTTCTTGTACTGCATATAAGCGATTCCGCTCAACCCGTCGCTTGCCGTATATTTGAACGCTTTATTGGTCGTAGTCGTAACCGTCGTTCCGTTACTGTCGGTAATTTTTCCCGTCGGAATCGCCGTATCGAGATAAATTGAACTCACCGCAGAAGTGTTTCCCGCATTGTCCACAGCTCTGAACTGATACAAACCGTTCGTCGCGCTTGCGGAAATGGTTGTACCCGAAGAATAAGTCGTCCACGAAGAACTGCCCGGCGTTTTATATTGCAGGTAACTCACTCCGCTCCCCGTATCCGTTGCCGTATAGGAAAACGCACCGCCCGTGTAACCCGATATTGCCGTACCGCTACTGTTTTTTATCGTTCCCGTAGGCGCGGCGGAATCAAGGTAGATCGTTTTCGTATCCGACACATTTCCTGCCTTATCTACCGCCCTGAACTGATACTGTCCGTTCGTTGCGGTTGAAGCAATCGTTGTACCCGAAGTATAGGACAACCACGAAGAACTACCCGGTTTTTTATATTGCAGGTAGCTCACGCCGCTCCCCGTATCCGTTGCCGTATAGGAAAATGCGCCGTTTGTGTAACCCGATATTGCCGTGCCGCTGCTGTTCTTTATCGTTCCCGTGGGTGTTGTCGTGTCGAGATACAAGTAATATGTACTTGAAGTATTTCCCGCCTTATCCTTGGCGTAGAAATAATACAACCCGTTTGTTGCGGTCGATGAAACCGTTGTGGAAGTACCGACGTTTGAATAGTAACTGTTGCCCGGCGCTTTCATATAAAGTGCTTCCGCACCGCTTCCCGAATCGGAAACGGAAATATATGTGGAAGCGTTTGTGTATTTCCCGGTCGAAGAAGTCGATGCGCCGTTGATTGTCGGAGCCGTAGTATCTACGACAAATGAGGACGAAACGTCCATACTGTACCAAGCGTATGCTCGTGCGTTCGGATTCCATCCCGCACCCCTCAAAGAACAGGTGAAATTATATGTACCGTCCGACAAATTCGACAGCGTATAATTCTTTCCTGACTGAGAACCTACGGTCGTTCCCGAACTGTTGGTTACGCTCATCGAATAACCTTGTATCGACGCGTCAAGCGTAATTGTGAGCGAGTTGCTTGCTATCGCTCCGCCTTTGGTAAGATTCGCAGTACCCGAAGTGGAGCTTCCGTAAATATAAAACTGTACGGTCGTCATACTTCCGTTGTCGCCCTTTACGCTTGCAGATAAAACGCCCGTTCCCGAACCGTCAGCCGATTTAGACGTGTTATAGTTGTAATAGTGCGTATAGTCATACGCCAAGGTATATTTCGGCGTTGTCGCCGCATACGCCGTGTTTGTCGTCGCCATTGCCAAACACAGACTGATACAGAGTGCGAATACGGCAAGACACAGCCACCTTGCTATGCCTTTCAGTTTGGTTTTTACCACTTATTTAACCTCCCCTTTTTGATAATTTTCGCCCGTTTTCTCCTCAAACAGGCTCTTGATATATTCTCCCGTCGTGATTTTCACGCAGGTGCGAAGTTCCGTAGAACCGACAAAGAACACCTGTCCCGTAACCGCCGATATAATCATTCTCTGCTCGTCGCCGTTGAAGCTGTCGCCCGCCTTGTAAACGTCCAAAACGTCTTTCATGTCGGGCGCGCTTAATTTGAAAATAAACGTGTACTGCGAGTTTTTGAGAATGGCGCTCGTCTTGCTCCTGAGTTCCTCGTTTGCGTTCCAGTCCGCAATGTTTTGCGTGGCGGGAATAAATCCGCCGTTATATTTTCTGATACGCTTACTCATCGAAAAGAAAAAGTCCAAAGCAATCGGAAATTTCGCGTCGATGAAAAGATGTGCTTCGTCGGCGATAATGAGCGTCCGCAAGTTTCTTCCGCTCTTGTTCGCTTCTCTCGCATTGATGACTTCCTGTTCGATAAAACGGAAAACAAGCAACATCTGCGCGTTCGCCACCGTATTGTTCTTATTTGCAAAAAGCGACTGAAAATTGAAGTCGATAAGGTTTGCATTGACTTCGAGCGTGGACGGCGCGTTCCAAATGTCCGAATATCTGCCGTTTACAAATTTCTGCAAGTACAGTTCCGCCGTGCGCATATCGCGCAAGGTCAGATTGTCCATTTCCTCCTTGTTCTTCTCCTGCAATACTGCAAGCAAGTCGGAAAACAAAGGAAAGTCCTCTGCTTTGAAGTTCGTGCAGTCGGTCGTTTCGGTGATGCCTTTTCTCTCATACGCTTCCACGACGAGATTATTGATGAGTTCGATAACGTCCGCGCTCGCGCCCACAAGAACGATTTTGAAGAAACTTTCAAGCATTTTCAGGTGCGTATTGAACGTAACCGCAGGCTCGGCGGGCGTTCCGTCCTCCGTCAGTATCTTATAGATATGGAAAGGATTGATTCTGCCTTCTTTCGCGTTGCCGACGTCTATCAGATTGCCCGACAGATTTTTTGTCAAGGTCAGGTACTCGGCTTCGGGATCGAGAATGATTACCCTCGTATCGTTCGCCCATTCGTTTGCGATGAGCGACTTTAAGAAGAACGATTTGCCCGAACCGGACTTACCGATAATCATACCGTTTGAGTTCTGATACAGGTTGCCGCGTTTCCACATATTGAAGATGAACGGATAGCCGTTCGCTTTGTTCTCTCCGAGCATAATGCCGCCCTCGTCCATAACGAACGTTCTCACGAACGGAAATACCGCCGCCAAGCTGGAGCTGTTGATGCCGCGCTCGTATGTTTTTAAGGTGGAAACGGGAGAGATTGCCGACGACCTGAACCCTTCTATCTGTAAACCGTAAAGATTAGACGGCTTGAAATTGCCCGTCATAACGTTTCTGCGCACCGATTTCTTGTAATTCTCGTCGTCAAGATAGTTGTACGCCGTAATGGTCAGCGTAACGTCCAAAAGCGATTCGTTTTCCGTTTGCAGACTGTCGAGAAGCGCGTGCATCGTTTCCCTGTGCGTTTCCGCGCTGTTCGCTTCGCTTGCCTTTTCGGACATTATCTGTTTGGTTTCCATTTCCCCGATACACTTGTCGATACGTTTGATTGCCTTAAACTTGTCCACGGGCTTAACGTGCAGAACGACTTTCGTATTCGGAATATTATACAAATCTGCGCCCCAAGCATTTTTTACGCGCAACGGATAATCCGCTATGGCGAAAACCGCCGCTTGCGTTCCGTCCACCGTGTACGAGTTTGCCTTAAACTCCACTTTTTTCGGTTTCACCCAAGCGAGAAGGTCGCCGTCCGCGACTTCCTTTATCTCCCTTTCGTCAAAGTTGCGGGAGAAGCTGTATTTCAGGAACACCGCCGTTTCCCGTTTTCCGAGAAGTTTGGTATTCAAGCCGCATTTGTTTATCTCGCTTGCCACGTTTATCGTCGTGTTTTCAAGGTCGAGTTCGTTCTTGCCGTACACCACTATGTAGTAATCCGAAAGATACTGCTTGCGGATGTTATTCATCTTGTCGATACGGTCGATGCGCTCCTGTAAAATATTCTCCTTTATTTCTTTCACGCCGTTCTCGTCCACGCTCTCCTTAATACTGCCGAGCCGCGCGAACAAGTCCTGCGCGAAACAGTCAAGATTTACGGGACGGTCAATCTTTACGACGTCCGCTATTTGCGTTCCGTCAAGCATTTTCAGGGCGTTTGCAAGATACCCTATGTCGATATTCTGCTGTTCGACGTCCTCGATGCCGAAGTTCTTTTGTCCCACTTTAACGACTCTGCCGAAATAACCGCCCCCGTATTCGATCAGTCCGTTTTCTTTTATGTCTTTCAGGTCGATAATCGCGTCAACCCGTTCTTTTGCCTTGCTTGCATTTTCGGTATAGACCTTTTTTGCAAACAGGAATTTTATGTTCTCCAAAATACACGAATAGAAGATGCCGTCCTGCGTAGGCATAAACATTACGACGGCTATCAGCCCCATAATGACCGCAAACGCATAACTTCCCGACGTGATTGCCACGAAGATGATTGCAAGCACGACGAGCGCAACGATTACGTCCGCCATCGAATAGCATTTCCATACCGTGTTTTTTACTTTGATTTTCTTCGGAATAATTCTCATTCTGTGCTTTCACCTCCGCTATCCGAATTTTCCGTTGTTTCTTCGCTTGTTCCGGTCGATGACTTTTCTTCGGAATATTTATCCGAACTGTCGCCCCCGCCTTTTCCTTTTTTGTGACCTGCTATCGTTTTCCCGATTCCGACGCCGCCGTGAATAATCTTGTGCGCCAACCCGAACGTTGCCGCACCGACCATGCGCGAACCGTAGAACGCCGAGCGCAGGAAATTTCCGCCCGCGTGCATATCGTCCGCTTGTCCGAACAGTTTTGCAAACAACGCCTGCCCTGCCGGGATTACCATTGCGCCGCCCACGATCATAAAAATTAAGAACATTGCGTTCCCGAATCCGCTCACTCCGTCGATGTGCATTTTGGTTATCATCGGCAAAAGCAAAACGAAGATATTGACCGAGAACACCGTGCCGTAGGCAAGGACGATTTTCGTAATGAACGTTTCTCTCCAAACCTTGAACCTCGAGCCGTCGTCAAGCGAAAGCGTTGACATCGAAAGCGGCATTACAAAGTACATAAAGATAATTTCGTACACGCGCTTTGCAAGGTTCAATATCGCCACGATAAGAGAAATCGCAAGCGCGATACCCGCGATCAGCGACGGCAGATACAAGAATGCGTCGGGATTTACCATGCCGTTGTAACGCCATTCGTCAGGGAATACGAAACCTGTCGTGTAGTCCCCGAAAATATCTCTCACTCCGAGCCGTGATATATCAAACTCCGACACCGAATAGCCGTTTATCCATTCTCCCGCGCAAGCGTTGAACAGCGCGCTCGATAATTTCGTCGTATTGCCGATCTGGAATATCTCTGACACGAGAACCAAAAGCGAATTGGAAATCAGAATAATCAGGAACACAACGGCGAGCATTGCCATTGTGCCGAGCAGAGCGAGAAAGAATTTCCCGACGATCGTCGATACGTTTCTTTGGCTCGTTATCATATTCTTGATAAGCGCGGCAATCGTGAAGATGCAAGTCAATCCGATCGCCAAAATGAATATGCACCAAAAAATCGTGTTTACCGTATTGTCGCCTGCGAGAAATTCGATGATATTCACTCTCTCGCCGCGATAGGTTACGTCAGTAACGCCTGCAATCGCAGAGAAAATTTCCATCAGTCCGTCAACGAGTTTTAACAGCCACAGAAAAAGAAGCAAGCATAATTCTTGAAAAAATATAAGCATTTTGCTCCTCCTACCAAGTTACCCAATGCGAGAGTCCGTTTATCACAAGCGGAGTTCCCATTGCCAAAACAAACATAACGATTATGCCTACCGCAAGTTGCTTTACCATACCTCTTGCATTGATCTTTTCTTCGTTCTTCTTTGCAACGGTTACTCTGATTCCTATATATGCGCCCCATACTGCGACAACGGAAGAAAACGCTATTACGACGTATATCCAAACCGAATCTATAAGTTCTTGGAGTTTCAGAACGATTGAACGAAAACTGCTTTGCACGTCATTGGCTTGTTCTGCTTTTTGAATCAATTCTTCCGTTGTCATCTCTCCTGCTTGTAAACTGCTGTAATCCGCAAACTGCGGAACTGCATACGCTATATTTCCGTCTGCGTCCTTTGCATAAAATATAAAGGTAAACGTGCGTGATAAGTTCGACTCGTAAATATTCGTAATTCCGAAATTAAAACCGTATCCGTTAGGTTCGGTAATGCCTTTTATCGCTACTATATTGATTACCACGACGCCGTTTTCTTCTGCAACGCGCAGATAATCGCTTACTAATCCGTGCTTGATACCGTAGTCTTTGGGAAAAATCACGGCTCCGTATGTATAACTCGAATCGTAGTATTCCATAGGCACAAAATAGCAAGCCACCATGTATTTCCCTCGGCTTTCGTTATCCCCTTTTCTGAACGTTACAAATATGCTGTTGTCGATAACTTCCTGTACCGATGTAGTTTCCGCGACTGCTTCCGCATTTGCAACAACAGTCCCTCCACCGAATATGAAAGCAAATAATACGAGCAGTATTACAAGGACGAGGGGCGTTGTTTTATTTTTGTTGTTTTCTAAATTCATTCTTTACCCTCGCTTTTTTATAAAAATCAGGGCGGCAAAAAAATCTGCCGCCCCCGTTTTTGTTACGGCTACGTGCCGATTATGCGCCCACCCAAGCGGAAAGACCGTTGATGAGAAGCGGTGCGCCCATCGCTACGACGAAGATGATAATGATACCGATGATAAGGTTCTTGACCATATCTCGGGCATTGATTTTTTCCTCGTTCTTATGTGCGATTGCGATTTTGATACCGACAAACGCGCCCCATACGACGACCACCGCCGCAAGAGCCATAACGATGTAGATCCAGAACGAATCCATAAGAGATTGCAGTTTTCCTACGATTTCCGCAAGATTGTCGTTGAGAGTTGCTGCAAGTAAAGTATTCATATTCCTTTTATCCTCCTTCTATTTTTTAACCCACCCAAGCGGACAAGCCGTTGATGAGAAGGGGTGCGCCCATAGCGATTACGAAGATGATAATGATACCGATAATAAGGTTCTTGACCATATCGCGGGCATTGATTTTTTCCTCGTTCTTGTGAGCAATAGCGATCTTGATGCCGACGTATGCGCCCCAAATGACGACCACGGCGGCAAGCGCCATAACGATGTAAATCCAAAAGCTGTCCATGAGCGACTGCAATTTGGTGACGATACCCTGCAAACTGTCGTCGAGGGTAGTTGCTGCAAGTAAAGTATTCATTGATTATTGATTCTCCTTTTTGTTTTCAGATTTGTTATTAGATTTTTTCTTTTTGATGATGATAAACGTTACCACACCGCCGATTCCGAGAACAAACAGAATGGGCAGTAATACGGCTGCTGCCGAGGTTTTCTTTTCTTCCCGCTCTCCGTTTTCCTGTTCCTTATCTCCCGTATGATCGGGCGTTTCAGGTTCGTCGGGTGTTTCGGGTTCATCGGGGTTTGTCGGCTCGTCGGGCGTTACGGGTTCGTCGGGCTGTTCAGGCTCCGCAGGCTCGTCGGGCGTGTTCGGCGCAAGATTTATCTCGTAAATCATCAGTTCCTCGCCCGTGTCGTCCGTTGCAATGAGCATATATTTTCCCTCCAAGTCCGAGAAGTCTATCACGCCGTTTTCGTCCGGCACGAGTACGATTCCGCTTCCGTCCTCGCCCGCAAATTCTACCTTGACGTACTCCGTGCGCTCGTCGCCGCATTCGCACTTATATTCCACGCTCATATTCTTGTTTTCTTCACTCAATACTGAGTAAAGGATATATGTATGCGTGTGTTCGTCAGGCTCGGTCGGCTGTTCGGGCGTTTCAGGCTCGTCGGGTACGTCCGGTTCGTCAGGGTTTTCAGGCTCGTCGGGCGTTACGGGTTCGTCGGGATTATCGGGTTCCGCAGGCTCACCGGGTTCAACGGGATTATCGGGCGTTTCAGGCTCGGCGGGTTGTTCGGGTTCTATGTCCTTATATCCGCCGTCGCCGCTCGTAACGTAATCCGAAAGATAACTGTATTCGCAGTTTTGGCAGGTATATTTCGTGTACCCGACTTCCGTTTCCGTAGGTTCGACCACTTCTTTCACATAATTGTGTCCCGTGGGATACTTGTAGTCCGTCACATATCTGTCGCCGCAATCGGAGCAGAGATGTTCGGTATATCCGTAAGCCACGCAGGTCGGTTTTACTACCGTTTCCACGTAGGAATGTCCTTTCGCTTCCGTGACGTCCGCAACGTAACTGTCGCCGCACTCCGCACAGGTATAGGTCGTATATCCGCCCTCGGTGCAGGTCGGCTCTACCGTTACCGCTTCGTAGGTATGGGGAAGTTTTTCCGTTACGTCGGCGTTATAGGTATAACCGCACACTTCGCAGACGTACTGCGTATATCCCTCGCCCGTACAGGTCGCTTCATAGACCGTTTCCGCAAAAGTATGTCCCGTCGCTTCCGTATAGTTATCGACGTACTCATAACCGCAATTCTTACAGAAATGCGCGGTATAGCCCTTGTGCGTGCAATCGCTTTGGACTACGATACTTTCAAAATCGTGTCCCGTTTCGTCCGCGTTCACGCTCGTATAGGTATATCCGCAATCGTCGCAAACGTAAGTGATATATCCCTTTTCGGTACATGTCGCTTGCGTTTCCGTTTCGGTATAGGTATGCCCCTTGGCTTCGGTGTAGTTGTCTTTGTAACTTTCGCCGCAAAGACTGCAAACGTACTCCGTGTAACCCATTTCCGTGCAGGTTGCCTCAATGATATGTTCGTCGTATTCGTGCGTACAGACCTCGGCGGCATACGCCGTCGCGCCCGTTCCGACAAATACGCTCGTCAATGCCGTCAGCATCAACGCCGACAGCAAAAGTGTATGTTTGTGTTTCAATGTTCCTCCTTTCAAGCTATCTTTTGGCTTGTTCCTGATATTCTTTCATTTTCGGCAGAAGTTCAAGTTGTATCTTGTCTGCCGCCACTCTGATTTCGTCCGCAATGCTCCTTTGATAGTTTTCGGTAATCATCAGAAGCAATCGCGCTTTGTTTTCGTAAGACGCTTGGCGCAGAGCCTTTTCGTCCGTTCCGTCAAGATAATGACAGACGTTATCTACCACGCGTTGCAGTTCCGCTTCCACGTCGTCCCACTTTTTCGTCAGCTCGGCAACGCGGCGCTCTTTGTCTTTTTCAAGCATTTCCGCTTTCTCGGCTTCCCGTTCTTCGATAGCCTCATTGATCTTATCTTCCATGGATTGTCCGCTCTCGCCCGATATATCGAAAACGTATTTCTCTTTCTCGAACAGCACCGCTTCGCGTTTTCCGATTGCCGCTTTCCCTTCGGGGAAATAAACCTTTTTCAGTTCATACGACGGCGTGAATACCGTCCATATCGGCTCGTATCCTCTGACCGACACAATCGCGTCGCCCTTTTCGTCGCCGTTTAACCGTTCAAGCATACCTACCGTAATCAGCGGCTGCGTCGTTGCGCCCGTGTTACTGCTTGCGGGGTTTTCCGCATTGGTATTGACCGAAAACTGCTTGATTTTCTTGTTTCCGCAAAGCTCCGAAAACTCTTTTCTCGTTTCGCTGTCGTCCGAGCCGATAAAGATTTTTACGTTGCAATTCGTCTTGATAATGTCGCCTATATCCCGTCCGTATTTTGCCGTAAGCTGTGAATAACTCTGCAATACGAACAGGAACCGGATTCCGCGCGAACGCGCTACCGTTACCATACCTTCGATGTTGTCAAACTTTGGAAGATTCGCAAATTCGTCCAAGACGAAATAAGTGTTCCTTTTGAGAATCGCCGTATCTTTCTCGCCGCGACGGAGATTCAGGTTCGCCTTTTCCACAAGTTCCTTGTACATCTGCGTAATAAACAGAGTGACAAAGCGATGGCGCGTAAACCGTTCGTCCGGCACGATGATGAATACCGCGTTCGGCTGTTCGTCCAAGTTCACGATGTCAAGGTCGTTTTCGGCGGTCATCGACATAATGCCGTCGTCGGACAACTGTTGCATATAACTGTTTACTTCGGACAAATAACTCGTTAGCGTTTTGTCCGAGGTAATAAGCACGGTGTTTACCAACCCTCTGACTTTTGAAAATTCATCTCTCCCTTCCATCAGGTATTTTTTGAGCATCGTCGTATCTTCCGAACAATACTTGCAGATATTGTGATAGACGTTGAAAAGCACGAGTTGTTTTTCGTCGAGCTTTCCTTTGATACAGTCCTCGCACATCGCAAGCACGAAGCCGAAAATAAGATTCCTTGCTCCCTGCTCCCAAGTCGGTTGGTCTTTATTCTGAACGGGACATAGCGTGTACACAAGGTCCTGCGCATTTTCGTAGATTTCGTCCTTTAACTCCTGCATACGCGTTCTTGCGTCGCGGTAAGAAAGGAACACTTCGCCCGCGCCGTAATATTTCCCGTCTTTCTGCTCCAAGTTGTTTTCAAGGTCTTTTACCAAGCGGATTCTCCTCAGCAGCACGTTCATCGGATTCCACCGCTCGGAACTGTACGGCTCGCGCAGATCGAGAACGGAGATTTTATATCCCTGCTTTTCAAGGTTCTTTGCGTGCTTTTCGTAAAGTTCTTTCTTCGGATCGGATATGACGATGCTCGGCTTGCTTTGGCTTTTCCCCAAAACCGCTATATTCTGATCGACGAAGCCCGTCGTTTTACCGCTACCCGTCGTACCGACGATGAGCGCGTGCAACTGACTTGTCGTTATCACTTCAACGTTTCCGCCCTTTTTCTCCGCGCCGATGACGATACCGTCCGTCTTTTCCTCTGCCGATTTATAGTCGTAAACCTGAAATTCTTTGAGCTTTTTTAGCCTTTTCACCGACAGCCATTCGGTATCTTCCAAATCGTTTTCGTTAAGCGCGATGTTCTGCGCGTCCACCCGATACATCATAAGATACCCTATGAGTATCAAGCCGTTCGCCACGCCGACGGAAAGCCAATAGTTTTTGTAGCTTAATATCTCGCCTATGCTTTTCCCGCCGAGCGAAAACAGATACATAACGAGAACGGCTACAAAGGCAAAGAGTATTCCCCAAAACAGAAGTTTGAGTTTATTCTTTTTTCTCTTTTTGTGCCTTGTTACATCTTTTCTGTTCAATCTTTATAGTTCACCTCCTTGTATTCTCCGTTTTCTTTTTTGCGTTGTTCTTCCATTTCCTTTTCAATATCCTGCAAGCGGTGCGAAAAATCTCTTTCCAAGAGTTCGCTTTCGCTACCAAACGATAAGAGAAATTTTCCGAACAACGACTTTATTTTTCGGCGGGACATTGCTAAACGCCGTTTATGGTTTTTATCGTTCGGCTTCGTTTTTCTGTATCTCGGCTTCTCGTAAATCTCCGGCTTGATAAACTTTGCGAGTTTCAGAACAAGGTTTCCTTGCCGCCTTTTATAGTCGGCTTCTATATCCTGTATAATCGACAGCGTTTTTTCGTCGATTTTGTTGTGGTACTTTGGCAAGTCCCGTTCCACTTCTTCAACCTTTACGTTCCTGTCCGTGAACGCAAACGGTGTCCCGCAAATGTTCTTAATCGCCTGTTTATGCTTTTCGAGTTCGTCCAAAAACCGTAAATGCGAACGCCGCGCTTGTCCCTGATAGCCGATCAGCATTTCGACTATCTTATCTACCCGCCCAACGTATGCTTCCATATCCTTACTGCCGTAGGAAAGCCTGCCCGTTTTTGGCAGGTCTTTTGCAAGCGATAAAATCTCCTTTCTTATCTCATCGCTACTGCCCATTGCCACTTTTACGGAAGTCATACCCCTAAGCGCGCGAATCGCCTCCACTCTCGTGTTAAAAAGCCTGTCCCTGTTTTCATCTATGTAAAGTCCTGTTCGGACGAATAGTTTATTGATGGCTTCCATATTGATTTTGCCTTTTCTTCGGTAGTCGAGCGTTCCGTCTTTTTTCGACTTATACGTCGGCTCTTTCTCCCAAAAGACGAAATGGATATGCAGATGGTGCGGTCTGTCCAAGTGCAACGCGCACATCAGGTCGATGTTCTTTTTGTTAAACCCCGCGTCGGTTAAAAACTCTCCGAACGTCCGCTTAATCAGCCCGATACATTTTTCGGGCGTGTCGATCTTGTGCGATTGTTCTTCGTTGAGAGAGATAAACCCGTGCCAAATGTTGCCTTTGTTGTTTTTCAGCCGTTCTTTCATTTCCGCGACTTTTTCTTCCGACAAAAGTCCGTTGCCGTTGAATACGCCCGTTGACTTTTGCAAGTATTCGAGCGCGGTGATTCTGCCCGACTTCTTTCCCGTAATTTTCCCTTCCGTCGTAATGTAGTCGTACACGTTCGTGTTGCCCGTCATATCGAAGAACGAGCGTTCCGCTCTGTGGGCTTCCATTTCAAGCCCGCTTGCATTTTTCGGCAACCGATACGGCGTGTACTGTATGTTGAATACGACGGGTTGATTGTTTCCTATGTTTTTACCTCCCCGCTTCTTTCAGCAGCCGCGCTTCTTCCTTTACGATGAAGTCCGGCGTGTCTTTGAGAAAACCTTTTTTGAACGCCTCGCCCATTCTCGCACCCTCGCCCCATACGGCAAGAAGATTGAATATGGAACAGACCAATCGTTTCAACACCACCTGATTTGCAATGTTTTCTCGCATAAGTCTGACGAGTTCAAAGTACAACGCGTCCTCGCTGTATTCTCTCGGAACGCTGACCGTTTTTTCTTCGCCGTCGATTTCAACTTTATCGAAAAGCCGTCTGTGCAGTTCCGGTAGTCCGAACATCAGCGCGTCGTTTACGATTGCGTTAAAACTATTTTTGTATCTGTCAACCGTCGCTATCTCTCGAATCAACGCCCACTTCTTTTCGTCGTCAATCGTAATGAATTTACTGCCACAGTTGCCGTCGAGTTTCATTTTTCTTCCCATTGTTATCACCTCCCTGAAAAGTCGGTTTCCGACTTGTTCAACTCTGCGATTTTCCGATAGTTTGGAAAATCCTTATCCTGCTTGCTAAAAGTCCTCTCTGCCAAAACAATTTTCGGTGGTTTCACCCTCGTCGTCAGACGGTGTTTCTCTGCCTTCAAGGATACTTTTCAGCATTTCGCTCGCAACGATACCGCTTGCGATTACTCTTGCAACGCTCGGCTGTTCTTCCTTTGCCTTACGAAGCTCACGGCTCTTGATACCGCCGCGTCTGCCGTTTTCTCTGTCGGCTTTATCTCCGTCGAGAGATACTTTTACGAGCGTAAACGCACTTTTGATTGCCGTGTCGTTGCCGTCGTATGCTCTCCCGTCAAAGACATAATCCGATACCGCTTTGATGAATTTTCCTGCCTGTTTGTCGTCCATTACACGGATAACTTCCGCATAACTTTTTCTGAATTTGAAGTTTCTTTCTTTCAATGTTTTCTGCTCCTTATGTTTTTTATGTTTATACTTCGTTGCCCCAACAGTCCCAATTATCTGCCTGCCGTCTTGCAAACAACTCTATCTTCGGCACATCGCCGTACAACGCTTCTATCCGTTTTCTCGTTTCGTCAGGTTTCTTACTATGCTCTTCTATGGGAGTCATAATGACAGATGAAACAGAACGGCTTTTGCGTTTTAGTCCTTTTCCTTTTGTTGCAATCAGGCAGTATTCGGCATTAGAGCGAGTGTAATATCCCATTCCGGTAAATATCTTGTCTGCTCGTTTGCACTTTTTTATCCAAGTGAAAGCGACCGTTTTATATGTAAACCCCCAAGCCTTTATTAGTTCTATTCCTTCTATAAGGCACGGCGCTGTTACCCATAAAAACAATACGCTATCTTTCTCGCAGATACGGGACACAGGCAACGCCTGTATCTCTGTTTTGGGCATCGTCGGATAATGTCTTTCCGCGCTTCGCCCTTGTCCTTTTGCCGAATATGTCCTGAACAGCCAAGGCGGATCGGCATAGATGATTTTGTACTTCCTTTCCGTCGTGTATATGTCCTGAACCATATCCGTACTTTTGTTTTTACCTCTTTGAATTGATACCGACTTTGCCTTTTGTCGCTCCCGAAGATACGGTTGCAGCTGTAACCGATTCTCTCATCCTTTGTATCGACTTCATACTCTCGCTTGCCATTTTCATATAGTAGGCGTTCGGCTTGTCGTCGCGGAATTGTCCCGACGATTTGAATAAGCGAAGAAGTTGCTCTTCGTCGTTTCCGCAGAACATAGCAAGACGAAGCATTAAACCCGATTCGCTTTTTTCTTCGCTCCCCAACACGGTTTTCCCATTGTAGAGATCAGAAAACTTTGCGTCCGTTCCGAAATGTTTTTCTGCTCGTTCAAGCGTTTCACGGTCGCTCATCCGCGTAAGGCTCGCCTTGCCCCTGCCGTCCATACTGACGGGCAATGCTCGCGCCGCGACTTCCGTCGCTACAAGTTCGGAAGGTCGTATGTATTCCGTTGACTTCTCTTGCTCCACTTTGCCCGCCGCGCCTTTTTCTTTGAGTTCGTCGATACTCACTTCTTCAAACGTCTTGTCTTTCCAAAGGTCGAGTTCTTTGATTTTGTCAAGTTCTTTTTCGAGCGCGTCGCGGTCGGCAAACCCGTAATTGATAAGCGGTTTTACTCTGCCTTCTTCGTCGCAGATACAGCATTTATATACCTGCTCGGAATAGGCGTTCGTTTCCTCGATAATTGCGTAAAACTGAATATCTTTGGTCTGCCTATATGCTTGTTCTTTCCCTGAAACGTATTTTGCGATTTTGTCTGCGTCGCTAATTGCAGTAAATAAAGCGTTCGGGTTTTCTTTTATTTCTTCTTTCCAAGACTGTATATACGCCGCGTTGTTCTGCAATCGTCCCTCACTCGGCTCTACGCCTAAATCTTGCTCCATAAAAATAGAAGCAATCTCGGCTCGCAATTCTTCCATTGCATAGTTCTCGCTACCGAATCTGCCCGATAAATCTCGGTTAAGCCTGCTTTCGTGTCCCGTACTATGCCCGATTTCGTGCAATGCGGTCGAGTAAAATTCCTGCATACTCTTGAAGTCCGCGCGTTCGGGCAAATGCACTTCGTCCGTATCCGTCCGGTAGAAAGCCCGACTGCCGCCGTAGATGATTTTCGCTTCGTTTTTATCCCAATAATTAAGGATTGATTCTGCTCTGTCGTTACGGTCGTTGACGTCGATTTGCGGTTTTTCTTTTACAGGTACGCCGTCCATCAGCGAACAGTTAAATACACGGTAGAATTTGCGTAGCCAATACACATTTTTATCCATATACTCTTGCTGTTCGCTCGCCGTCATTCCGTCGAGAACGCTTCTGTCGAAACGTCTTTTCGTTTCTTTATCTCGCATTTCGTAATACTCAATGCTCGCGCCCTTACCTTTTGCAAGGCTGTTGCCTTCTTCGTCTTTTTTGAACGTCCAACCCTTTTCTTCCATCTGCTTGAAGGTCGCCCAACGGTTATCTCCGTAGTTTTCGCTCATCGCTATAAGCGACAGAAAAAGGTTATTGATTCCGCGATATTTCTTTCCTGTAATTGCCGATGCCGGCGCGCCCGACGATACCCAACCTTGCGTCCAAAAGAGATTGCCTTTTTCAAGGTTTTCCATTACCTTGTCCACAAGTTGCTTTCTCTGTGGCGTTAGTTTCTCATACGCCGTATTCTTTTCTTCATTATTCAAAGACAATTTTCACCTCCTCAACCGCCGCGGGTTCGCCGTTTTCGTACCCCTCGTCGTCGAAGTCCATCAGGTCGTCTATCGTGTACCCTTTCGGAATTACGATGACGGGAGTATCTCGTATATTGTTTTTCTTCATTTTTCGCGTTTTTCTCCTTACAAATTTTATTTTTCTTGTATTTTTGTCGGTTCTAAAACAGACAAAAGTATTGACTTTTACATTTTTGTCTGCTATAATAAAAGCACATCATAGTAAATGAGGTGATTTTATGATTATTCGAGAAGCATATATCAGCCAAATCGTTCCGCTGATAGATAAGAATCTGATTAAAGTATTAACAGGTGTTCGCCGTTCTGGGAAAACTGTTTTGCTTTCACAAATTCAGGACTATCTTTTGAAAAACGGAAGATCTAAATCGCAAATCATCAATATCAGTCTTGAATCCAAAAAGAACAAGAAATTCAAAGACGGTGACGTATTGTACGAGTATCTCATTTCCGCTTGTGAAAAGTTGAACGCAAAAGCGTACATTTTCCTTGATGAAATACAGGTCGTTTCAGGGTGGGAAGAAGTTGTTTCTTCTCTTCTCGTTGACATCGATTGCGACATCTATATCACCGGCTCGAATTCAAAACTCCTTTCAGGCGAACTTGCAACGCTGATTGCGGGACGTTATATTCAAATCCACGTCTATCCTTTTACGCTATCGGAAGCCAAGCAAATGCTCGAACAAAACGGCAAATTCAAGTCCGACGAAGTGTTGTTTCAAGACTATCTCAAATACGGCGGTTTACCGATGCGTTTTTCACTCGAAGAAATTTCGCTTGAAGCATACCTTTCAGACACTTACGACGCCATCGTTGTCAAAGACATTATTCAAAGGAACAACATTAAAGATACGAATCTTTTGAATATGATTCTCGCCTTTTTGATGGACAATATTGCCAATCCGTTTTCCGCGCGCTCCATTGTTGCCGCGTTAAAGCAAGAAGGCATCAACACAACGGTAGAAACGGTAATCGCCTATATCGACTACATTAAAAAAGCGATGGTCGTGTATAGCGCACAGCGTTACGATATTAAGGGCAAGAAACTTCTTACCACGAACGAAAAGTATTACACCGTCGATTTGGGACTCAGAAACTGTGTAAAAGCGAGCGGCGAAATCGACTATAATAAGCTGTACGAAAATATCGTATATCTTGAACTTTTGTACCGTGGTTACGACGTAAAAGTCGGTAAAACCGACGATTACGAAATCGATTTTGTTGCTTACAAAGGTTCGGATACTCTTTACGTTCAGGTCTGTTATCTTCTCGCTTCTACCGAAACAGTCGAACGCGAATTCGGAAACCTTGAAAGAATCAAAGACAACTATCCGAAATACGTCATATCGGGCGATCTTCCCGACTTTTCGCGTAACGGTATCAAGCATTACAACATTATCAAATTTCTGCTTAACGAATAATTTCTCGGCTACGGCTACACGCCGTAGCCTTTTTCTATTCTCTCTTTTGCCGTCTGAAAGTAATAATCGTCTGCTTCGATACCTATAAACTGTCTGCCCGTGTTTCCACAGGCAATGCCCGCGCTTCCCGAACCCATACAGTTATCCATTACCACCTCACTCTCTTTCGTATAGGTTTTAATCAGATATTCGAGAAGCGCGACAGGTTTCTGCGTCGGGTGAACGGAGTTTCTATCTCTTGAAAATTTCAATATATCCGTCGGATAGTTCGCATAATGCGTAACGTATTCCGTATCCGAATTGAGTTTGTTATTGCCGCCGTATCCTTTTCCGCTTCGCCACGTCGAATTCGGTCTGTTTCGTTTTACTTGCTCTTTTTGAATAAGTCCTTGCGGGTAATACCGTATCGGCAGTTTGCTCTTACTGCCCACCGTCCCTTTGCTGAAAACAACAATATCTTCAAACAGGGACAGCGGCTTGTAATTAGAGTTCAGAAATCCCGTCGGACTTTCCTTTTCCCATACCATTTTGTAACGAAACATATCCGTATTGCTCTGAATCAGTTTGCTTGAGAAAGGCTCGTTTCCGAATAAGCAGACGATACCGTTCGGTTTCAGAAGTCGCTTATATCCTTTCCAAAGTTCCGTCAGCTCGATTTCCCTATCCCACTTATGTTTTGTCTTACCGCAACCATACGGAAGATCGCATAGAATAAGGTCAACGCTTTGCTCCGGTAGTTCTTTCATCACTGTCAGACAGTCGCCGTGATAAAGTCTTGTCATCTTTTACCGTTACCGCCTGAACTTTTGGGAATAGTCGGCGTATACGTCGATTTAACGGGCATTGAACGCAAGGCTTTGATAGCCGTACATTCGTAATAATCAGGTGATTTATTCGGTCTGAACAACCCGCTCGTTGCAAAGATACGGAGCATTTGCTCTTTATCCCCGTTACACCAATAGGCAAGAATGTTCATAAGGCTCATATCCGAATTACTGTGATTGTTTTGTAAATCTTCGCCCGCATAAAGCCTCTTGAATTTATCCCCGTTCTTTGCGTTCGACGCCTTTTCGACTACGTCTTTATCCGACATCGTAGAAAGTCCGTTTATCCCCTTGCAAACGCCTTTCCATTCCTCGCGCTTCTCGCATTTGCGGGAAAGAAATTCTTTCATTTCGGGCGTATCGAAACTTTCAAGTTTTGTATAGACCGTTCCGTTACCCGTCAGCGATATAAAGTGGGCTTTCTGATAAAATTCCAAACTACCGTCTTTTGAGAACGTTCGCAAGTCCATACCGTTCGTTTTGCCGAGGATATGAAACCCCTCTCCGCTTAACGAATGCTCGGTATAGGTTGCGCCGCATTTAGACAACGCCTCTTTGACCGTTTCGTTCGGAAGCCTGTTCTCGTCGTAGCATTCGTCGAAGTCCAAGCACGCAATTTTATCCTTTCCGTCAAGCGCGTAAGCAATCGTCGTACCGCCTTTCTCTCTTAAATATTTCAAAGCGTTATCAAAGGTTGTCCACGTTTCGGGATTATCGCTTTCGGCGTACTCGCCTGTATTACAATTTATCGGGCGTTTGGCGTACCTTCCCTTTTTTGCGTTCCACCACGCTTTTACGACAACCCAATTCGGTCGCTGTTTCATCTCGTCGGGAATAGCGTTGCGTAACGTTTTTTCTTTTTCGTCGAAAGAAGTATTCGCTTCAACGCACGGTCGTTTGTATTCCGTGCCGTATGCGCCTGCGTCCTTTCCTCTGACTTCCTCGCAAAAATCCTTTGCCGAAAGTTCTACCGTTTTCTTTTCTTCGCCTTTATTGTTCGTAAGGCGCACCTTGTAGTCGTTATGTAGACTTAAACGGATTGTGCCGTTATCTTCGTTATCTTTCACGCATTTATTCGGCAAATAATAGGTATAATCGCCGTATTCGCCGTCGGGCATTCTGAATAAGGTGCTATCCTCGAAGCTCGCAATTCTTGCCTTTTCGGGAACGGAAACGTAATTCCAATCGCTCGGCATTTCGTTTCCCGGTGCGCTTTCCGCTTGCGTCTGTTTATAATCTTCTGCGGTCGTGTTGTTGCAAAGTTGGTTGAAATCATACGCCGTAAGCGTTGCTTCTCTCGTTTCGTCACGACTCTGCGCCTTGATAACGAAATCTTCGGGCAACCGGATCAGAATACGTCCGTCGTCGCTGTTCTTATCTTCCCCGACAAAAGCCGACGGGATAAAGAACGACATACCGCCGAAATTTTCTTTATTCGGCATAACAAACAACATGCTTTTATCAAATTCCCTTTTGAACGCTTCCTGCGGAACACTTGTCGAAAACCACTTTGTATCATCGTTTTTTTGCATTTCGTAGTCTTTATTCGTTGTTCCGCCCACCGCGTCCTTAAATTCTTCTGCCGAAAGCGTAATCAAATCTTCGTCATCGTCACGACCTTTGAATAGGTCTATACCCGAATCTTTACGAACGGAAAGTTCATAACAAAGTTCTCTGCTGTCACTCTGCAAGTCCACAAGTTGGCGCGATGATTTGATTTTATCGTTGAAAATGAAGTAAGCATATCCCGCATATTTGCCGTTTTCCGGCATTCTGAATACGCTGCCCATATTTGACTTCTTAATGAAAGCGTCGTTTGCCACATTAATTTTTATGTACTCGGTTTTCGGTCTTTCCGTCACTTTTCCCGCCAAGTATTCGTTGTTTCGCCAATACTCTGCTGCTTTCTGTGAATTAAAGCCATATCTGCCCTGTTCCCAATCGCCTGTGTCGGTATGATATCCGATCGCAACCGTATAATCGCCGTTTACTCTTGCCGTGCGGTCGATAATCGCTATATCTCTGCCGCTAATGTCTTTTTCGATGTTGACTACCTTATCTCCCCTTGCTGTGATTTTCGTGTAGTCAAGCGTGTTTTCGCTCATTTGCTCTTCGTATTCCTCCTTTTTCTGTTTTTCAATTTTTCTTACCCTGTCTGCAAACAGGTCGATTAGTCCGGGATGTGCGGACGAATAAATGTGTTTTTCATCGGATTTGTCCTCATATCCTACCGTACCGTTTGCCCACTCTCTGTTTTCCGTTGAATATCGTCTGTCCCATTCGCTACGGCGGATCAGAGTCGTTACAATGTGCTTCACTCTTTCCAAGCCGTATTCGGAAATCAAGTCTTGTTCAAAACCTTTTCCAAGACTGTTATCCGCATAGTTGTCGGAAATAGCCTGCCCGATAGCCTGCATACACTCTTCGTCCAACGAGTGAGATAACAAGTATTTGTCCAACTCACCGTGTTCCTGCGCAAAACTTCCCGAATGCAAATAGATGTTATCTTTTGCCGTTTCTCGCTGTTTCCGTTCCACGGCTTCCTGAACGTCCGTTACCGTAAATTTCTGCGTTTCATCTTCGCCAATATCCCTGCCGGCTTTCAAAAAGTCGATATGATGTTTTTTCAAGGTATCGCGTGCGATGTAGCAAGCGGGTGATACGATTACATAGCGGTCGGCTTTCTCCTTAATTGCGTGCAAATTCGTAGATGACAAACTGTCTTTGAAGTGATAGTACGCAACGCCGTTTTCGTCCTTGCCGAGAAAGATTGCCTGCTTTTCGTCCTGTTTTATCCGCTCTTCCCTTAAAATATCGTCGTGATAATGCTCGCAATAATCTTTGATGAAGAAAATTGTATCTTCGCCCGTAGAAACGCTCGCATTCTCCGAACTTATAAAGTCGTCGTAAAGCTGTTGCAAAATTCCGCCGTGATCCACTTCTTCATACAAAGCCCTGTAATATTCCTCACCGAAATCGTCATATTCGCCGCAAAGAGTATCGAAGAGTTCCGTTTTAATATGAATCTCGTAGTTGCTTTGGAAAATCTCTTCCGCCGACTTACCCATAAGATTTGCTTTGAACTCTTCAAATTCTTTTTCGATACTGTTTACTAAAAGCTCTTTGTAATTCGGTGATTCCACCGAAACAAACTCGTTAATCGACTTATAGCCCGACTTTTTCAGTTTTTCTTCGAGATACGGTATAATCTTTTCTTCGGTAAAATCGTCATACCACTCATCATACGGATAGGTATCGTCGCTCTTGTTAAAATACGAATCTTCAAACGACGGTTTCAAATCGCATATAATGTCGTCAAAACGTCCTTCGTCCTCGCCGTCGATCATATTAAGCCAATTTATTTCGTCGAGTTGCTCGTCTATAAACTCGTTAAGGTTTATTTCATACACAACGTCTATGGCATAATCTTTCAATTCCACGTTCGGAATATTTCTCGCCAACGCCGAATAAACACTGTCGTTATCCCACCCGTAAGACGAAAGCAAAATATCCAACGGGAAACGCTTATGATACCTTTCGAGAAGCGGCTTTATAAACGGTTTCGCTTCTTCGCTCGGAGCAAACTCACCGTTAAGCACACGGTCTATCGCTATTCGTTCTTCATAAAATCCGTCCGAAATCGAATCTGCGTACATTCCGTCAAGGTAACTCATATCTTCGCGCACGACTTCACTCGCGCTTTCGACAACGTTGTGCCAAGCGGTCAGATACGCTTTACCCTTTTCGGAAGAAATGAACGCTTCCCAAGCGGGCTTTTCAACACCGTATAAACTCTCGGTATCTTCAAAATCCCCGTTTTCGACTTTCCCTTCCGTATCGTCTTTGCCGAGCCTATAAAGTTCCACGCCTGTGCCGGAAAGCACTCTTGCCGTTCTGACTCTTACAGGCAGCATTCCGTCCCAAGTGTAACCGTATTCGTGCATTTGCTCCTGCGATACGGTGTAATCTGGAAGTATATCAACCTGCATTGCGGCAACCCTGTCGCTCTCGTCGATAAACGTTTTTTCTTCTTCCGGTTCGTCAAACAATGCGATTTTTAAGTCTGCGCTTACAAACGCACTCGCAAATTCCTTGAACAGCGTTTCGTCTATCGTCAGAGTTTTTACTTCCTTTTCGCCTACTTTGAAATACGAAGGCGATAAACTCGACAACGCCGTGAGTTCTTCGGTCGTATCGTCGAAGCAAGTGTAATCCCCGTTCTTTACAGCAAACACCATCGCGCCGGGATTCTGTGTTTCTATTTGTTTGTAAGTTTTATATAATTTTTCTGTCAACATAGTTTTTTTCTTATTCGTCCTTGCTTTTATTTCGGTTCGTTTCGGCGGTAACGCCATATAGTTATCTTCCGTTTCGGCAGTAACAGGTTCTTCTCCGCTTTCCTCGTCGTCGATAACCACTTCTTCACGCTTATTAAGGTCAAGTTCGGCATTGAGTTCGGAAAGTTCTGTGTTCAGCTCCATAATCTTGTCTTTATGCTCGAACGGCACTTTAACTTGTTCTTTCGCCACTTCAAAGTCTGCTTTTGTGGATTCCAAACGCTTTACCGCACGTTCTTCGCGGGCGGAAAATTCCTTTATGAAATTTTCCAAACGGGTAAGATTTCCGCTTGCGCTCTCGCCTATGTCCATTTTGTACTGTCCTGCGCCCGAAAGCGTAATGCTCCGTTCGTTTGATAGCAGCTCGATAGGATTCAACGAGATTTTGAAACCGCAATACTCGGCTACCACCGTTCCCGTTTTGTTATGGAACAATGCGTCCATAAGGGCGAGTCCGCCGTTTTTCTTTCCGTCCTCCACTCTATCCGAATACACCGTTCCACCGACATTGATTTCAAAGTGGTCTGGGTTGTACTTTTCCTTTACGAGTTCAACGTCTTTTCTTACCCTTTCGAGATAAAGTTCCTGACGTTGTATCTGTTCGGGAAATTCTTTCCGCACCTTGTCTTGCAATGCAAACAGTTCTTTCTTGTAACGGCTCTCCAAATCACGAAGCTTTGCCATTTCCATATCGAGTTCCATTTTTCGCTTGATTTTCGGGTTGGCTGACGTGATTGCTTTGATTTCCGCATACGAAAGAGTTGCTTCGTCTATATCGTCGGCTTCACGCACGGTCATATCCCCTTTTTCCACCTGTGAAATAAACCGCTGTTTGTTTTCAAGTATCTGATAACTGTAACTATCAAAGGTTCTCTCTGTCGCGTAGGTATAAATGCGGATATTCTTGTTCATATTGCCCTGTCGTATGCCTCGTCCGTTTCTCTGAATCAGGTCGCGCGGACGATACGGCGCGTCCAAATGGTGTAACGCAACGAGTCGTTTCTGCACGTTCGTTCCCGCTCCGCATTTCTCGGTCGAACCGATTAACACTCTTATCGTTCCTGCCGTAACCTTATCGAACAGGTCTTGTTTTGCCTTGTCCGTATTTGCGTCGTGGATAAAAGCAATCTCGTTTTCGGGAATACCGCGCTCAATAAGTTTATGTTTCAGGTCGTTGTACGCGTCGAAATTCTTGCCGTACTCGTATTCCGAATAAGGCTTCTTCGGCGTAGATAAGTCGCAGAACACAAGTTGCGTTCCCTTAATGTCCGCCGAGTTTTTCCATTCTTCGCAAACGTTGTCGGCGCAATAATTCAGTTTGCTTCCGCTTTCGTCGGAAAGCAACGGATCTATACACCTCGGATCGAGCGCGAGTTTCTTGCCGTCGCCCGTAACCTTTAACATATTGTCGATATGCGGATCAACTCCGCCTGCGTAAATCGCGTCCGCTCTTTTCGCTATCTCTTCGGTCAGGTCAATTACCGTATCGCTCGGCTTTAATGTAATTACCTTTCGCTCCACTTCCGGCACGTCAAGTTTTACATCCGTCTTTACGTCCGCGAACGAGTGATACAGCGTTAAAAGTTCGGGCAGGTTCGTAAACTTTGCAAATCTCGTTCTTGCCCTATACCCTTTGCCTGATGGCGCAAGTTCGAGTGCCGTTACCGTTTCTCCAAAGTCTGCCGCCCACGCGTCAAAATAGTCGATACCGAGTTTTTCAAGCGTTCGTTTTTGCAAGTACGTCTGCATCGTATACATTTCCGTCATTGAGTTACTGATAGGCGTACCCGTCGCAAACACAACGCCTTTATCCCCGCCGTGCAGTTCGTTGATGTACTCAATCTTTAACTGCAAGTCGCTCGCTCTTGCGCTCGCCGCGTTTGAAATGCCCGCTACGTTGTTCATCTTCGTGTAAAGAAACAGATTTTTGTACGCGTCCGCTTCGTCTACGAAAAGGTAGTCAACGCCGAGTTTCTCAAAGATAAGCACGTTGTCTTTCTTTGATTCGTCAAGTAATTTCTTTAACTGAGCCTCTCTGCCTTTCTTAATACGCTCCAAGTTCTTAACCGAACCGGACGGCGAGTTGCTGTCCTCCCATTGCATTTCGATACTGCGTTCTATCGCCTCAATTTCTTCGCGTATCTTTGCTATCTGCCGTTCGGGCGAGATATTGATTTTCGCAAAGCTCGACTGCGCAATAATCACCGAATCCCAATCGCCCATCGCAACTTTCGACACGAACTGCTCGCGGTGGTCTTTATCCAAATCGTCTTTTGTTGCTATCAAGAGTTTCGCCGTCGGGTAAAGAAACCGAAACGAGTTCGCCCATTGCTGCACCAAGTGATTCGGCACGGCGATCATCGGCTTTTTCGCCAAGCCGTATTGCCGAAGTTTCATTGCCGCCGCGCAGATCGTATACGTTTTGCCGCTACCCACGATATGATGAAGCAGCGTATTGCCGCTCGTAATAATTCTGTGAACGGCGTCCTTTTGGTGCGGGCGAAGTTCTATCGCCGGGTTCATTTCGGGAAACCGCAAGTAACTTCCGTCATATTTCGGCAAACGAATCTGGTTGAACAGTCTGTTGTAGACAGTTTCAAGCTCGTCGCGCCTAATAGGATCACGAAATATCCAATCCTTGAACGCTTCCACGATTTTATTCTGCTTTTCCCTTGCCGCAACCGTTTCGGAGTTGTTCAGCACACGTTTTTCTCTGCCGTCCGCGTCCAAAACCGTATCGTAAATTTGTGTGGATCGCTGATTCAGACAATCTTCAAACAATCTGTAAGCGTTCGCACGTTCGGTGCCGTATACGCTCGTTACGTTCATCGTGCGGAAGTTTCGCACATACCCCGTCGTGCGATCTACGCGCCAACTGCCGTCGTGCTTGTTGTAATACAGTTCGATTCCGTCGCGCATATAATACGGGAGCGCAATTAACTGACAGAAAAACTCTTTATACAGTTCCTTGTCAATCCAACTCGTACCGACTCTGACCGCAATATCCGAAGCCTTGACGGGCGAAGGTTGCACTTCCCGTAGAGCCGAAATATTCTTGTCGTAGTCGATAAGATTAGGGCTACTTTGCTTCATTCTTTCGGCGGATTGCAGTTTATCCACCACTCTGCCCGAAAGATACTCTTCCGCCGTTTCAAAGCCCGAATACTTATCTTCCGGGTTGACCGCCGCGGGATTACGGAATACTGCGTTTCCGAGTTCAGCAAGCACGGTGTCGTAATCTTTCTTTGTGAGTTCTTCGATATACGAAATATCTACCGAGCCGCGCTCGTTCTTACTGATCTGCAACGCCTCGAAGCAATCGTCGGTGCTTGTTACCGCCGTGTACGGTCTTATGGTTCGTTTCGTAAACACGTCCGCTTTCGTTACCGTTTCTTCATCGTCCGATACGTTTTCACACGCGAACAACAGCGCGCTGTCGCCGTCGGGCTTGAACAGTCTTAGATTATTCTTACTGTTGATATACCCGAACCGTTTGACGAAACCATCGTATTTCGTGCCGAGTTGCCGTTGTTCTTTTAACAACACTTCGTCCGAACAGCCTTCCACCTGCAAGTCCAGCACTTTGCGGAGTTGCTTGCGGATTTCGATCATTTCGGCAATTCTCTGATACGCGTCCTTCGGGAACGGCGGCACGGGTTGTTCTACCATGCTATCTCCCACGCACATATATATCCTGCCGTTTACCGCCGTCAGATTCATCGGCTTTACGTCGTAGTCCACTTCGACTTCTTCGTGCGTTTCGGCTTCTTCCGTGCGTTCGGGATTGACATAAAAACCTTGCGGTAATTGACCTATAGCCGCGTTTATCGCTTCCGATAGTTCTCTGCCGTCCGACTTTACCGTTATATCTTCCGCACCGTAAAGTCCCGTTTCTTTTACAAGCGTGCCGAGTATCATTTCGGGATGAGAGATATAATAATTGTTTATCTCGTACCCGTCCGCGGTTTTGCCTGTCGCAAGCCATTCGGTGTTTTCGATAGCAGCGTTTATCTTCTCTTCACGCTTACGAAAAAACAAAATGTCCGTTACAACTTCCGTATTTGCCGTTTGTTTGAACGCCGTGTTCGGAAGCCTTACCGCGCCTATAAGTTCGGCACGGTCTGCAAGGTATTTACGGATGGACGGATTTTGCTTGTCCATCGTGCCTTTACTTGTGATAACCGCCATAAGCCCGTTCGGCTTGATTTTGTCGATACCCTTTGCAAGAAAATAATCGTGAATGTAGAAGTTATACTTGTTGTAATCGGGATCGAAAACGGTATAACCGCCGAACGGAACGTTTGTAACCATAAGGTCGAACGAATTGTCCGCAAACGCCGTTTCTTCAAAGCCCTTGATCTGAATTTTTGCCTGTGGATACAATTTCGTTGCGATTTTACCCGTAACTCTATCGAGTTCTACGCCGTAAAGTTTTGCGCCGCTTGCTATCTCTTGCGGTATAAAGCCGAAGAAATTGCCCGTTCCCGTCGCCGGCTCTAATATGCGGTTGTTGCCTTTTACACCGAAAAGTTTCAGCGCGTTATATATCCCGTCGATAACCGTTTTGCTTGTGTAATGTGCGTTGAGAACGCTTGCCTTTGCCGCCGCATACTCTTCGTCGTCGAGAACGTCTTTCAGTTCCTTATATTCGCTTTGCCAAGCAAGGTTGTGTTCATCGAACGCTTGCGCCAAACCGCCCCAACCGACGTATTTTGCAAGCACTTTCTTTTCGTCAGCGGTTGCTTCTTTTTTCGAGTTAATCAACCTATTGACTAACTTTATGGCTTCAATGTTGTTTTTGAAACGCTGTTTTGCCCCGCCGAGTTCGCTCTGCGTAAACCCGATTTCCGTAAGGTCGGTATTGCTTTCTTTTGTGGGTTCGTTTTGCCGCTCGATAGGTTTTATCTCGCCGCTTGCGATACGACTTTCCCACTCTTCGTCCTCTTCTTCGTCCAAGTCCCGAACAGGCTGTTCATCGCCCTTTTCGTCCTTGTAATTCCAAAGGCAATCGGTGTAATAATTGATGTCGAAGCACTCGTCGGTCATTTCCACGTCGGAGACTTCTTCCCTTAAACACAGTTCGTCGGCTATTTCTTTTCTGTGGGCAATAACGAAATCTTTATCCGCCCCGAAATCTTCAAAGAAGGTTATGTAATTACCTTCCGTGCTTTCTTTTATACCCTCTGCAATAATGCCGTTCGCGATTTTTCTTATCTTTCCGCGTTCTTCCGGCGGTTGCTCTTTCCCTGCGATAAGCGATTCGATATACCGTCTGTCAAACGTTATTTCTATCTTTTGCATAGATAGATTCACGTCCTGCACGCCCTTTTGCTTTAAGAAGTATTTGATAAAATCTTCGCGATTGTCTTTGAGAAACAAATACTCTCGGCTTGAAATATCTTCCGGCGTTACGGTTAAAACAACGTTTTTGTCATAGGTCGGCTGATACTCGTCCGCACATTTTCGCGTAAACTTATCTGCATACTCTTTTATGCGCTCGTCGCACTCTCTCAATCGCGCTTCTTTCGCCTGCCACAACGGACAATACGGAAGTTTGAACGACAGGTTTGGTGAAGAATACGGGTAAATATTGCCTTTACCCACGCTTTTTACTTCGTCGAATTTTATAAGCTCGGCGTTTACTTCTTCGTAGTGCTGCGTATAAAACTGCATGGCTTCGCCAAGGAAATGCGGATAATCGCTGTATTTTTCGCCATAGGTATGCGAGGTGCCGTATTCCACGATTTGCCTTGCGATGATTTTTATAAGGTCGTCGTCGCTTTTAGCCGAACTTCTCTCTTCGCGGAATCTCACGAGAGTATCGTATTCTTCCTTTTCCTCGTCGTTTAAGTAGTTTTCTTCGTCGATAAGGTCTGCGATTTTAACCGCCGCTTGCTCCCATTTCAAGTTCACCGCGACTTCTGTTTCGCCCGTTTCCGTGTTCTTTTTGCTGAAACGAATGCCCTTGCCGTCGTGCATTTCGTCTATGCCGTCCGGACCGCCGCGACCGCCGATTCCGTATTCTTTGCTTAAAAAGCGAACGAAATCTTTTTCATACGGATTCTTCAGATATTCGGTATAAATGCGGACCTTTCCTCCGCTCACACCGCTTCCGCCTTTGAGAATTTGTTCCGTCAGCTCTTGTTCCGGCGTTTTCGTTTCAAACGCATCGAACAAGGATTTTTGCATACTCGGACGATTGCGCCGCTCGAACATTCGCTTGCCCTTGTTTTCGGGCTTTTCCGTTTTTGCGGGCTTTCTGCTCTCTTCGTAGTCGTAATCTTCCGAATCGTAATCACTCTCACCATCGTTTTCTTCCGCTTCGGCTGCGGCAAACGCTTCTTCGATTTCTTCGTCGGTCGGTTCGTCATCCTCGGTTTCCGGCTCGGACTGTTCGTCCGATTCTTTTTCGGCAAACGCGCGCTCGAATTCTTCGCTTTCTTCTTTCGTCGCTTCCACAAGAGTATGTTCTACTCCCGCTTCCGCTCGCGATAAAATCTTGAACGGCTCCGCGTCCAGCTCGACGACTATTACGCTCGTCTTTTCTATGAGTTTTTCCAAGTAGGTATCCGCAACGTGATACGGATAACCGCACATCGGCACTCGTTCGGGAAGTCCTACGTTTCTGCCCGTCAGGGTTAATCCGAGAATTTCGGCGGCTTGTTCAGCCTTTTTGCCCATAATCTCGTAAAAGTCTCCCATGCGGTAAGTTACGATACAATCGGGGTTGTCCTTTTGTATCTCTGCATACCGTTGGTAAAACGGCGAAACGGTCGGCGTTTCAACTTTTTCTTCCTGTTTTGCAGGCTGTTCGTCCGCTTTCGGAAGCACGGGTTCGTCCGTAACGTAGTCTTCTTCGGTGTCATCGATTACGGCTACTTCGTTCTTCTTGTTGAAAACCGCGTCGTTTATGTCTTGTTGTAAGACTTCCACCGCTTTTTGCACTTCACGAAATAAATCTGCGTTTTCGTTCAAGCCATAGGGATAGCCTTTCAGCGTGATTCCCCTTTCCTTCGGAAAACCTGTTGTCGAATACAACGAATACGCCACGCCTTCTGCAATGAGTCTGTTCCTTATCTCGTCGTTTTCGGTCAGAAAATCGTTCTGTCCGAGATAAGTTACAACTCCCGAAAGCATAATGCGATAATCTCCGCGGTTACTCTCCGCAATTTCCGTGCCGTTAAGTAAGTCAAGCCCGTCCAAAATCTTTTTTACAGGTTGCGTTATGCGCCTGTAACGATTCTCGCCGTGCGTGTCTGCAACGTCGAATACGAAATATTTATTCCCGTCGCTGTCGTAATACGGAATGCCTTTTCTTCCTTTTGTAACTCTTCGCCCCTGCGCGTTCCACTCTTCAAAAGAAAAGCATACGCTCGCGTTCGGTCGCTCGATAACGATCTGACAGGCGTCGTGCAATGCGATGTGCGGATTGTTCGCAACGAAACGATAAAACGTTTTCAGTTGTTCTCTGTCCGTCATCATCGCTTGTATCGCACGATTTCTGTCTGCGTTTCTTCTGATGTCGCTCACTTTTTCTTCCACCTCCTTTGTCTTTTTTCCTGCAAGGGCAATTCTTTCCCGAACACTTCAAAGTAAATCTGTTTGCGAAACTCGAAGGTCGGGAAATACATCACGAAACACGCCGACGACGCACCCATCAATCGGATAAGTACACGCAGTTGTTCTCTTCCGAACAGTTGCTTTGTCTTGAGCTTATGTACAAATTCTTGCTCGCCCATATCAAGACGCGTTGCGATTTGGCTCGTTGTATAGCCGCTTTCTTTCAGCCAAGAATAGAACGCGCCGCTCCGTAAGGAATATCCTTCGATTTTTGTTCTGTCTATTTCGCCCTGTTCGGGCAAATGTCTGTTTTTAATTTCGGTCATTGCGTCCTACCTCCTGACTGCCGTTTTTGTTCGGGATTCATACCCCCTCACTACTATTGGAAAGTTTCGGGGTGTCAGTACACGGTCTGGCGGCATAAATCTTAATTTTTTTCTAAAAATTTTTTTAAGGCGGCATAAATACGTTGCATTGCGTTACTTACCGCTTGTTTGTTTATGCCAAAATGCTCGGCAACTTCGTCTTGCGATTTGTCCTCGAAAAAAACCATCTGCACCATAGCCTGTTGACGCGGATTAAGATGTCGAATTGCTTTATGTACTTGCTTTTTTATTTCGGCTTGCCGTTCGCTCTCTATAAACTGCTCTTCCGGGGACGGGTTATCGTCCGCAGGTTCATAGCCTGTTTCTTCGTACATTTCATCGAGAAAAGCGTATCTCTCGCGGTATGTATCTTCCGATTTTGCGAAGCGATCCGTGTCACGGTTCAGCATTTTTACCGCTTGTTCCTGCTCTGCGGTTTCCACTTCGACTTTGGTTACTTGGTAACGGTTAAGTTTGTAATAGACTTTCTTTTTCATGGTTTGAAATCCTCCGATTTTGATTTTTGTGTTTGAAAATCGCAATCGGACAGATTCCTGCCCACAACGAAAAAAGCCCGACTGCGTTGTGATTAAACGCAATCGGGCAATTCAGAGTATAAAGGCATAAAAAACGCCTCGCAAAGAATAAACCCTGATTAGGTCTAATCCTTGCAAGGCGTTGGTAGCTTTCCTATGAGAATAACTCCTGTTTCTTACAACTTCGTATACGTTCGCGCGTTGGCTTTACTCTCCCTTTCGGGCTACCGCTGTCCGTTCCCGTATACTGTCTGATTTTACAGATAAATAATATTTAATTGTCTTTGTCTATAACTCCATATAAGGCGTGGATAACTTCCTTCCCTGATAGTTTCGGTTTCTTATATCTTCATATCGGCTTGCCCGTAGTTCTTGCTACCGTCGGCAGTCCCGTATGGTTTTTCGTACAGACGTTTAGCGCGCGGTAGCCGCTTGCGGCATTTCCTGCGCTTTGTTCGGATCTGCGCTCAATCGCATTTTCCCCGTTTCGTCTACGTCCGCAAGCACGGATGCTCCGCAATGATGACACTTGACGATAACGCCTACGCAATGTCCGGTGACTTCCAACAGCTTTGTTAGACAATACGGACAAGTCAAAGGATTGTTCTTTTTAGCCATATAAATACAACCTCCTTTCTCCCTAAACCTACAAACGATTTGAATTTATCTAACTGCTATGGTATGGTCGGGATAACTCCTATACAACAGTCAAACATCATTTGTAATCCAATTATATATCTTTGCGTTTTCGGGGCTAAAAACGCTTGATACCGATTTAATTATATATGTGAATACAGCTTACCAAAACACCCTGTATCTCACAGTCTTTGACGATTATATCTTTCATCTCTTTGTTTTCGGGGTGAAGCACCACTTTTCCGTTCCTTTTATAAAAACGTTTTAATGTTGTTTCACCATTCATCATAGCGACTATAATATCGCCGTTCTCTGCCGTGTTCTGCTTTCTGATTACGACGAGATCGCCGTGCTTGATTCCGATGTCTATCATACTGTCGCCGTGCGTATGAAGAATAAACAAGTCCCCACCGCCGAAAATCGCTCGCGGGAGCGTAACGCTTTCTTCTATCTGCTCCACCGCGTCAACAGGCTGTCCGCACGCGATAGAACCGACGATAGGCGTGATTGCCACTCCGCTCGGCTTTAGTTTCGGCATCATATCAATGCTCCCCAACCTTGTTCTTTCTATTCTGCCATCCCTTTCGAGAGCGAGAACGTACCTTTGCACAAGATTCAGCGAACTCATATTCATTGCCTTTTGTACCTGCCTGTAACTCGGAGATCTGCCGTTCTTCTTCTGAAAGGCGATTATGTACTCCTGCATATTCGCCAAAGTTGTCTGATTCAGCGTCCGCATTTCTCTCACCTCCGTTTTTCTAATTATGTTGAACATTGCGTTCAATTTAGGTTGTGAGCGTAGTATATCATATTTTTTCGGGCTTTGCAAATTTTCATTTCCCAATATTGGGAAGTGAGCGATATTTTTTTATTTTTTAGCAAAAAAATAATGCCCTTACCGAAGTAAGAGCATTTGAGTTTTTGTTGAAGTTAATATGCTTCCTTGATTTTTGCGACAAACTCGTTAAATTCATCAACCACTTTCCGTGGCGATTTAATCTTAACTTTCCCTTGTGTTCCTACAATCCAAGCAAAAAATGTTTTGGAAATCTGCACCGTTAAGTCTACGGAAAAAGTGTTGTCGTCCGCTTTCTTAATACGTATATCGTCGCCGAAGCGGTCGAACATATCCGACAATATGCACGGCTCGAACAAAAGCGTTACTTTCTGCGTTTCGCCGCCGAACATTGAGAACACCTGCTTGCGATATTCTTCCGTATTGAAGATTTCGTATTCGGGGTGAGGCTCGCGCTCGGTTTCTTCCACCTTTACGTCGTCCATTTTGTCAAGGCGGTACGTTACCACATTATCGTGACCGTTTGAAAAGCTTAGCATATAATAATTATCCTTGTTCCATACCATAAAGGCGGGGTTTACGACATAACGGTTGCCGTTTTTGCGATAAACTTTTTTATGCTTTTCGTCGTAATCGAAGTAAAGGAACGAAATCTGTTTGTTGTCGTTGATAGCACGGTCTATTGCGTCCACGTTGTAGATAAACGAACTATTTCCCTTTCTTCCTTTATCGAGAGAAACAATATGTTTTGAAATGTTCTCCGCTTGATGTGAGCAAAGCGTTTCCGAAAGTCTTTGTACAAGTGCTTTCTTTTGCGACACGGGAAGTTTCGACGCATTGATAACGTCCGAAAGCATAACCACTTCTGCCGTTTCAAGAGACCGATTGACTACATAATAGTAATGATATTTTTTCTTATAGGAAAGAACCTCATAGCCGTTATCGCACAAGATAGCAATATCTTGAACAAGTATCTTCCGCGAAACGTTCACCCCGCGTAAAGCGAGCAGGTTCACAATCTCGTCCGTATTCAGCGCGTGATTTTCGTCGGTATTCTTGCAGAGAATATCCCACAAAAGAAGCAATTTGATTTTATGAACGTCGTTTGCCATACCTAAATCCTTTTAATCGATTCACTATTTTTCAAAGGCTTTCAGAATTTTTATCACGGTAGCGAGTTTAGGTTCTATTCTCTGAAATTCGCTCGTCGTCATACTTTTCGTAAGATTCACGGCAAGCGCCACCGCTTTGGTTTCTTCTATACCGGACAACTTGAAATATTCCAGCAACAAACCGAAACACTCTCCCTGTTTCTCTACCGACGGAGTTTCGCCCTGCTTGTCGTTTACAAACGCATACAAATGTTTATGTACATTGTCGCTTATTACGTGTTCCATTCGGCAAGCGTTTTCTTCCGCCTCTGCTTTTTCCACGCCTAAAAGCTCGAACGCCTTTGCAAGAGTTCTGTGCTTTTCTTCGATATCCTTGGCTTTTTCAAGTCCCGATTTCGTAAGCGTAATCTTGCCGTTGTCGTAGATTATATACCCCTTTTCTTCGAGCGTTTTTAATCCTCTCAGCACGCTCGGTTTACTGCAACCGCGTTCTTCCGCTACGGCACTGAGATATGCGCACCCGCGTTTTTTGTATACTTTGTAAATCGTCGCAAGATACATTTCCTGCGACTCGTTGCCGCACGAAGTGTTACTTTGTCGTAGGTTGCTCATATATCCCTCCTTTTGCCGTATGCAATGTTTTACGCTGCTTTTGCCTTCTTCTTTTTCTTTACAAGAACTATCGTTACGACTACCGCCGCAGCAATCAAAATCACACAGCCTACGAGAATTAACGCATAACCCCACATAGGCATTACGAACGCCACGCCCGGAACGCATACGATAAACGTTCCCGTTTTATCCGTTTCGATAGAAACATATCTGCCGTAACCTTTTGCCGAAAGTTCGGTTATTGCACCGTTTTCGTTCATGTAATAAACTTTAACTTTGCTTCTGTCAAAATAATCGTCCGCTCGGAACATAAATTTCACGCTGCCGTCGGGCGTTATTTTTTCGCCGTTTCCGTCCACGAGCGCGACCGAGAATACTTCAAAGTTGTCTGCAACCTTTTTCATTGCGGAAGCCGCTTTTTTGTATTCCGAAGACGTTTCGTCCGCTTTACCTGCAAGAACGCTTGCATTTTCGGGCAATATTTCGTTTTCGTCCTCGAATTTGACGATATTGTTTTCACCCGTAGTAGAATCTATTTCAACTATGTATTCGGCAAACGTATCGTTATCTGACGAAGTCTTGTATTGCGAGTTAGTCGCCTTATAGACTAACTTATATGTCCCTACACTGTCAAGTACAAATCTGCCGTTCGTTATTTCTACAGCCTCGCCGTTACGAGTTACCGTTGTAAAAACCTCGCAATTTTCATTACCGAGTGTTGCAGTGGCTTCGGGAACAGGGAAAACCGTACCGACTTTAAGAGAATACTTCGCTGCCGCTTTCGTTTGGATTACAGGAACGAATTCCGCCGGGCGTTCGCCTATATCCCGAATTTCTTCCGACGTTTTTTTGCGCGTACTCCATTTGATTGAAATATTGAAACTCGTTTCGCGTTTCATAGCGTTTATGTATGCCGCAACGCGTAAATTGCCTTTCAGATTCGTTTCGCTTAATGTGTAAGTATGATAAGTCCATCCGTCCTTTTTTTCGGTGGTTTTGCCGATTTCTTTACCGGAATCCGTTCCGCCGACGGATAAATTCACATATCCTATAGACGAAGAAAACCCGAAAGTGAAATAATACTTCTCGCCTTGCTTTTCTACCGTAGCGGTTTCGGTAAAGTTATCTTTACCCATTGTCAAGCCCGATAAATCCACGGGGACGGAATACGTTCCGTCCTCCGTAGTTTCCACGGCATAAGCGACATTTTGCTCGGAAAATATTCCGAGAACTAAAAGCAAACATGCTGTAATAACGAGAACGAATTTATATAATCTTCTGTTTTTTACCATACTTCGTTCCCCTCACTGTCAGTAAACACAGCAACTAATGTTATTTCGTAGTTTTCATTAGCCATAGATTCGATCATTTTGTCAGAATACAAATCCACAAAAGTCGGGACACCGTCAGTTATAACTGCCCAGCCCTTAAACGTATAGCCGTCTTTACCTCTGATACGCATTTTTGCCCCGGCATTGTCAATCTTGTTTCCGTCCAAAACTTTATCTGACCTAAAAACATATTGCGAAGCCGAATAATCGGAATTATAAACGTAATTAACCGTAATATACCGTTTATAAACCGGCATTATAATCAAATCTTCTTCGGATATGTTTCCTTTACTGATATAAACTATTCCTGTACGCACCGCGCTGCCCAAAAAACCGCCTGTCCATCCGATAAATTCATAATTATCAGCAGCTCCGACTGTCGGAGGTTGCGTCGCAAAAACAGAAAGATCAATCATATATGAGCCGGCATTTTCCTTTGTTTCCTTATTCGTTTCTTTTGCCCTGTAATAAACTTTACTATAGGTATTTAACTCCCCATTCACTGAGGTAGTAACCTTTATTCCGCAATCCCACATAGCATACAAGGTTAAATTCGCCGTATTGTAAGACAAATAATTCTTAACTTCTGCGCCGCTTATAATAGCAGATAACGGATTCTGCTTACTATCAGTAACCCAGCCATAGAGAATGTCGTCGGACGGGATAAAATTGTCGTTCTGCGATAACGAATTCATCGTTTCCGTAAGGTTGTAAGAGATAGTTTTCTCTGTCGTTCCATCGGAAAAAGGATGTTCGTCGTCCGTTACATATGTAATGGAGACATTACTTTTATCACTTAATGCATCAAAATATTGAGTAAAGCCGAGCTGTGCCGAGTTCCCGTTTATTACCAAACTAAAAGAATAGTCAAGCCTGAATTTACCTTCCGAATAAAATTCAGTAGTTACATTATATCCGCTTTTTGTGCTTTTCCCGTATTTTTGAGAAACTATATTGTTTTGGATTTCATCTCCTATATAAGCGGACAGTCGAACAGCAGAAAGAGAACCCAAATACGTTCCGTCTATTCCACGTACTTCAAGTGCAGGCGCGTCATATGATTTACCAACAAAATATGCCTCGAAATCATAAATATCATTTGTTAACCGTCCTCCGAAAGTAACGTTATATACAAAATTCCTCGTTATTTTATCGGCGCCGTCTGTATAAATCACTTGTAAATAACAATATTTCGATTTAATTATTGCCTGTTCTGTTTCACTAAGCAAACTCGTCGCAGAATCCACAGGTATTTCAGTGTAAGCAACTTTATCTGTATAAAGCGTGTATATAGTTAAAGGCAATTGTTTAGAAACCCCATTAACCGTTAACATGATTTCTTTTGAAACTTCATTTTTTAACGTTCCAAAATTTAAACAATAGTTATTGAAAGTTTCGTTTAATAATTTCCTTGAACCGTCGCTTTCGTATCCAATGGCGTCGCTTGCTAAAATATTCCCATCACTGTCCGTTATCTCATAACGCTTTGCCTGTTCGCAATTATAGGCAAGCGTATAATAATATCTTTCCCCGTAAAGATTTTGCAATTCATACAATATATAGGTCTCTTTTTCTTTAAGATTTATTGTCTTTTCGGGCGTGCCTGCGAACTGAAAGAAAGCGGCTTCATAAACTCCGTTTTTAACATTAAACTTAACAGCCCTAAGTATATTGATACCCTTTCGCCCGTCTGAAGACTCAAAGTAATCGCCTATAAAATTATCGGCTTTGCCGCACCAACTGTATGAAATATCAGGTATTGTTACTGTCTGATTAACGCTATATTTCCCATCTGACGGATTATTCGTAATCTTATTGATTGTCGGTTCTTCATAACCCGTAAGCATAACTGGAGTTTTAGCGGTTACATTATTTTCTTTTCGTTCAAAAACTATAGTAACATTTGAATAACTTTTACCATAAGTAAACGAAAGCGGCAGACTTATCGCTTGTTTATAATCGGTTTTACCATCAACAATTCTGTAAGCGGAGTATTTTATATCTTTCCAATCATCCTGAGAACTTACCTTTTCCCTATATAAGTCCTCAATTTTAACAAGTTCTCCGTTTTTCAATGTTTTTCCGGTACAAATCGCAATGCTTTCACGCATAGCGTTATTTCCGAGCGATTGTATCGTCAACGAATCGGCATACAAATTTTCGCCGCACTCATAATCATAACCGAAAATTTCTGTATTGACAGAAAAATGAGCCAGCGAGTATCGAGAATCCGCAACATTTTGCGCTCTCGTATCAGCTGTCGGAGATACAGTTATACGACTGCTATAAATATTTCTTTTCGTATAGGAAACCGAAGAGTCTGTCATCGAATAGAAAAAATTATATAAATGCGTTCCTATACCATACTTTTTTATAGCATCGTAAGTAATATTTCTCTCATTTAAATCTTTTTTGTTTCCGGGATAATATTGCATCGTTTCTTCAAACCGATACGCTTGTCCCGATTCGGTTTTATCAAGCGGGACATATTCTTTTGCCACCTCTTCATCGGAAATTTTTACTATATGATTGTAATCAAGCGACAATATTTGATTGGACGCCCCCATTGCAGAAGCAGCCTCCATAAATCCGGTAATTCCGCCCATTACCATTTTTTCTTGTTTTAAATCATTGCCGAAATCATATATAGCATAATATTTGCCTGTATCTGCATGAAATTCTGCCGTATATGTTCCATATCCCGAACCTTTGTATGTTGCAGGATAGTAATCCGAATCGACTTCATCATTACCGTAGGATGAAGAATCCATAGAATAATAAAGTTGTATCGGAGCGAAACTCGCTAATCGATAAAAGTAATTCGCTGTTGTAGGCGATAATAAATCGCTGCTTCCTCCAAGCAATCCGAGATACGGAATAAATTGCTTTACGAGTGTATACTTACCGTTTTTTGCTTGCAAGTATGAGTATACGGGATTAAAACTCGATCCCATATTGGTTTGATTGTTTTCACTTCTATAATACGATTTTACTAAATACCATCCGTTTTCGAGAGTATTGTCAGCATCGGCATACGGTTTTGAAAAACCTATGAATCTTGCAATTTTAAGTTCAATCGTATAACTTGTAGTTGTCTGCGCTCTCGTCGTAGTATCAAGTCCGGGCGTATCCCAATTTGTAGTTCTTATATCAAGATAAATAGAACTTTCCATATCCCAATTATCTATATTTACAAATATGGTTCGTTTTGTTTCGGCATAATTACAGATTGTACGCGTTTCGTCTATATATGCCAATCCTTTATTTTGTATATTGTCACTGACTTTGAATACTGCAAGTACATCCGCAGAATACATATCTTCAATCACGCCGCAATCATATTCAATATGTAAATATTTGTGTCCGTCCGTGTTCTCTATATAAACATCATCGGCGTTAATACTTTCTATAAAATTTTTGAAACCTCCGTACTCATCGGTTTTCAACCCTTTGACTATAGTTTCTTCAAGAATATTCCCGTCAATTTCTAAATCGTAAATACCATTGTTAGATAATTCTTCTTTTGTCCACTTTGCATATAAAGTAACGTCTTTCATGTATAAGTAAAGAATGTTATCTATATACGGAATCGACAATTCGGAATCCATATACCAACCGGAAAAAACATATCCGACTCTTGCCGGAGTAGGCAATGTCGGCATTTTATTTGCCGTATAGGAAATATCGTCCAAAGGCACATCAAGTCCGTTTGTACTGAACGATATCGTATATTCGTTATTGCCATATTGATCGCGTATAGCATCCTTGGGATCGGTATAGGCATTACTACACCCGACAAGGGCAATAGCCATTATACTTACTAAAATCATACACAAAAACGCATATATGTTTTTTCTCATGGTTTACTCCTAAAACTATATCTATACCATCTTGCGAGGGCTTGCTATATAACAAACCCTCACCAAGACGGATTAAGACAAAATTTATCAACCTAATGTTGAATTTGTATACTTTTCAATGTCTGCCAATTTATCTTTCATTGCAGAATTCGATATCCCTTGCCACCAACCTTCTTCAAAGATTGAAGAATTTTGATTAGCGATATCATCTTTCGTAATCCACGTATCCATATCAGTGGAATAATAAGCAAATCTATCGATAATCATATCGGTAAATGCATTTGTATGTATTTTCTTTACTATTCCGAAAGTGATTTCGTTAAATGATCTGTTATCGTCCGGATCTCCGTTGTTTGTGCTGTGATAATTAAGATAATATACAGAACCTTCCATCATTTCATAGCGCATAACGTGATAATTAACCACCGGGTAATAAGAAGCCCAATTACGATATGAACAACCGATTGCGAACGTGCTGGAACCGGTCATTACTCCGCCTGCCGTGGCAATATACTGTACGTCGTATACGTTTACGGTTACGTCTCCTGCGACATCGGTTTTTTGCTCCGTTGACTTAGAAACGTATTTTATAATGCCGTAATTATATCCATTGTTATCATGGACAAAGAAGAACATTCCGCTTTCAAGTCCCTGATATACAAAATTATCGGAAGACGGATATCCTAATAAATATCTGTCGCTTTCACCTTCTGCCATTGTAAAACTTTCGATTGCAGGAGTTTTAAATGCATACGGAGCAATTTCTTTCATATTCGAAAGAGGCAAATAAATTTCGAGCTTTTGGTTCTTAACATATGTGTTTTTGGAAGAATCGAAATAACTACCTGCTCCGCCAAATGCATAACTTCCGACAGTTTCAAGACCACCAGCCTGTATTTTTACAAGACTTAAATTTGGTGTATCCTTAAAGGCTTTTGCTCCGATCTTCTTTACAGAATTCTTGATAAATACTTTTGCTATGTTCTCATTTCTTTCAAAAGCACTTTCCGCTATTTCAACAACCGTTTTTCCGTTAATGCTTGCGGGAATATTAACGACATACAACTCTTCCGTTTCGCTAATTTTTTGAGCATTTTTCATATCAAAACCAGTAACGGTAAGCGTTCCGTCTGCATTTTCTTTCGTCGTGATGCCATACTTAGCGTATTCAATTGTTACGTTCAGGTAAAGATTTCTGTTAACGATGCTATCAAAATCATATTCGCCGTTCAATTCGGTAACCGACGTGATAACAAAAGCATCGTTCAGTCCTTCGCTGCCAATCAACTCAATCAACTTTTCACGCGTAAGCCTTTCCCCGCTCTTTAATGTTTTATCCGCTTTAGTAAGTTCAAAGCCGTTTTGTTCGTTACTCGCATAAATATTCAATGTTACGGCTTTAGCCGATGCAATTTCCTTCGTAAACACAACGGTGAATCCGTTCATATCGACATAGGATTTAACATCATATGCGCTTGTAGAGTTCACAATGCTGTAATCTTTAAAATTTCTCGGACGAGACGTTGCTTCGAACTCCACTCTGCCGATACCGTTTCCGATGTTGTCCACTACAGCGAACCATCCGGCTCCACTGCTACCATAGTTTTTTTCTGCAAGGCCGCTAATGCTATTAGGACGATAAAGAAGACTGTTGTTATATTCCATTGCGCCTTCATAACCGGGAACCACTGAAACCGAAACATTATAATCGATCTTTGTGGTCTTAGAAGGAATCTTCAATACATCGCAGATAATATCAGAAAATACGCCTACCTGCAATGTTGTTACATCTTGCGGAACAAATAAAACCCCGTCCTTTGCATTAGACATGTATTCGGAAACCAACGTTTTGGAACTACCATTGATTTTATAGATCCTCTTATCGTTTTCGTCTCTCACAAATGCCGATTTAGAAGAAAACATAACGTTTTCGGGAAGGCTAACGATATTTGTTACGGAATCCGGAATGCTTATATCAAAATTATATGTTTTTTCGCTTATACGACCTGCTCTGTTACCGACGGTTTTATAGTCAGCCCAAAAACAATCAAGAACGGACACAAGTTTAGAAGGGAGTATTACCCCAGTCAATTTCGGCATTACGTTAAAAGAACGTTCAAGCACTTTAAGCGTTGACGGGAGTTGAACTTCTTCAAGAGCACAAGCTTCTGTTCCGTTAAAGGAGACTATATATTCTATGCCTTCTTCAAATATAAACTTTTTTGCACCAGAGTAAGAGGATACTAAGGAATCATAAGCAACACCGTTAACGGTACCGCGAGTCAGTTTTAAACTATCTCCGCTTCCGGATTTATTGACAACTGCGCCGGATGACAGAATAGACACAACCGGATATGTAGCGGTTTCAGATGAATGCGAATTGTCCACATAATTTACATAATAGTTTCCCGTATCCGAATCTTTACTATAATTCAAATAAGGTGTTTGCCAACGAACGGTAATTTGCATATTTGAAGAAACAGCTTTCGTAAAGTCAACATCCACACCGTTACAAACATATGAAATCGTATCCGCGTCCATGTAATATTGAGCGATATATTTCTGTTCAAACGTCACAGGGTTTCCGTCAGAATCACTATCGATAACATCAGTCGGTACCGAAAGTTGTGAACCTACCGTCACATCGGCAGTATACAATGTTTCATAACCATTGTAAAATTCGATATGTGCCTTGTATCTGCCGTAAAGTTCCGTAGCATCAACGCCCTCAACGTATTTTTCCGTATATCCCGAATTCGTATACCATCCGTCAAAGGACAGACCTTCTGCCAATGCTTTAGATGTGTATTCCCAAGTCAAGGCTTCCAACTGAGTAAGTTTTGTCTGTTCAGACTCATTGCCGTTCAATGAAATCTTAACCGTAGCAGGAACAAAATAAGCATATGCAACTTTATTTCCGCTTACATTGTCCTTATCAAAAGTCTTCGGCTCACCGGAGTAATCATACCAATCACGGAAAACATAATTAGCCTTTTCCGGAGATTGAGGTAACTCGACCTTGCCGTCTTTCGCCTCAACTGAGGCATATTCAGTCCATACGCCGTTTTCATTCTGAACCATGAACTTGACGGTCGCACTACCATCCTTGCTTCCGCACGCCGTGAACGCGCAGACACCGATAAGAAGCATTACTAAACACATAATTGCGCTTAATATGCCCTTTCTGCTTTTTGTCATATAAAATGACCTCCTTAATAAAAAATTTTATTGTATGTCAACCAATCTTTCGATCGGAGAACATCGTTAATTAAATGTCGTATCTTGCCAGAATTTCGGACGGACTTTCCGTCAGAACGAACAAGTACGGGATAAGAGATATTCCTATCATAAGAACAGCGGAAACGGCAAAGCACGCCGCGGCTAAACCTATAAACCCGACAAACGCAACGTTCATAATCGCATACCGCACGGCTACGAGCGTTACAGCTATCACCGTAAATACAAGGTAACTTATTATGTTGTTTGCAATCGCCGTTACGCATTCCTTAAACAATAGATTGCTTCTGTTTACGCCTATCGCGCGATATACGCCGTATTCCTTGCTGCTACGAATACTTGCCGACTTCTCTATAAAGAAGTAGATGATGAGCAGCAACGCAATCACAAGCACGTATAAAGACAGTCCACTTGTCGCTTCGGTTTTCTCTTCTAATGTCCTTCTTTCGTAAATTTGATTTAAATCCACTGTTTTTATCCCACGCATAGATAATTCTTCCGAAAGAAGCTCAAACTGATTCAAATCATTTGTTTTTATGCTGAAATAGAAATCGTCGCCTTGATTCCCGTTAGAACTTAGCACTGTCATATTCGGTTTAAGGTATACGAAAATATTGTCGAGAACATCGCTATTGACATATAATCTGATATCTGTCGACATCACATCTCTTGTCATTTGTATTTTCTTCACATACATAGGTTTACTGTCAATTATGTACATCGCAGTATCCCTATACGCCAATAAACTATTCGCTTGCGTTATCACAGAATCCGCCTGAAGCGTGTCCGACATCATCTTATATAAAGAATTGCGGCTTATTTCAAGTAATACCTGATTGTTTTTTAAACCGAAGATCTCATCAGCAAGACATATTTCCGCAGTAAAAGAATTAAGCGAATAATTTTTTTGAAGGAATATTTCACTCGCATCTGATATTTGAATATACTTATATACCCCTAAAAAATTCACATAGTCAATTTTATTGAAGTATACAATTTTCTCTTCGCTTTCCACAATCCCCGATACTTTAAACTCATTTTCAAACATAAGCATCAGCATTGTGCGATCGGTATTAAGAGCCTCTAATCTCAATTGTTTTTTTATTTCTTCGGCAAGTTTCCGCGAAATCATTATCTTACCTTTTTGAGGGCTTAGACCATAACTCGGAATAATTTCTTCATTAGTTTCTATGGCTCGCGGCACATATTTGAGTTTCATATCAGACAATGCTGTGACACCCGTATAAGAAAATGTTCCTTCTAAATAATCTGCATCAAAAAAATCAATGTTGTCATATAAAGTTGAATCCATTTCTCTAAGATCTCTATATGTATTGAGATTTGTATATAACGTGTTGTTGCCGAGCGTTTTTGTTTCCGTAACAGCGTTCATTGCCTCAAACGAATTGAACGCGAAGAAACACACAACCACCGCAAGCGCGAGAATGAATATCTGCTTGAATATATTGCCGGTGGAATAGGCTTTTTCGCTGCCGTCCGCTTTATTGCGCTTAAAAATGCTTTTGAAGTTAAACAGTCGCCCGTTTCTCTTCGATTCGCTTTTTGTAAAGGTGCTTAATATTTCGCCGTGGCTTTCTTTGCCGCTTAAAATACTGTCGTAAGTGGCAGGCGCAAGGTCGGTTTCTTCTATCTCGCCGTCTTCCACAAGTTCTCCGTCGACTATTTTTATATGGCTGTCGGCGTATTTCTTTATAAGCGAAACTTCATGCGTAACGATTACCACGAGTTGCGTTTTGGATATTTCTTTCAATATATCCATAACTTTCATAGTGTTTTCCGCGTCGAGGTTACCCGTAGGTTCGTCCGCAAGAATAACGTCGCTGCCCTTAACTATCGCCCTTGCAATCGCAACTCTTTGCTGCTGACCGCCTGAAAGCGCGTCGCCGAGTTTGTTTTTGAAGCGTTCCATATCGACGAGTTTAAGCGCTTCTTCGGTGCGGCGGGCAATTTCTTTTTCGTCCTTAAATCCCGCGATTATCATCTGATTGCGCAGAATTTCCGCTATCGTATATCCTTTTTCAAGGTAATAGTTCTGGAAAATAAACCCTATTTTAGCGTTTCTTATCTTGTCCGTTTTTCCGCTCGTACACTCGCCGTCTATATACACCTTGCCGCCGTCGGCTTTTTCAAGCCCGCCGATGATGTTGAGAAGCGTAGTTTTACCGCTGCCGCTTTTACCGAAAATACACACAAGACCTTTTTCGGGAAGTTCGAACGACACGCCTTTCAACACCTTGTTGGCGTTTCTTGAGCGTTTATTAAACGTTTTTACTATATTTTCTACTTTTATCTTCGACATATCAGCCCTTGCTCCCCCTTCTTAAAGACTTGCGTATCGATTGTCCGTTTATCGTGCGGTTGAACCCGAACGCCACGAACTCGACTATGAGAAGAAGCATTACTTCTATAAAGAAATAATTCCCTGCCGAAATAAATGATATTCCCACACCCGGAAGCGTCGCCGCAATCAAACTTACTATCGGCAGCAACACTATCGTCGGCAAAAAGATCAAAGCCATTTGTACATATAGCGAACGCGAGGAAATCTTGCTCGAAATGCCGAGCGTTCTGTATACGGCGAAATCAGTCTGAAACACCTTTACGCTTCTACCGAATATAACCGAAATGAGCGCGGCAAAGAGTAAACAAACAGCAATCAAGGCGATATAATAAATCACGTTCATCGCGTAAGTATCGCCCGCGTTCGTAACGTAAATTTTGCTCGAAGAGAGCATACCCATTACGCCTTCGGGGAGATTGTTTAAATAACTTTCCGCCGTTTTATCATCCGCAAAATACAACACCGACTGACTTGCGGAAGCTTCTTTGGTTTCAAAAATCGCCGCGTAATCGTCCGCGTCCATTCTAACGATGAGCCGTCCGCTTCTCGTTTCGTCGGTTGCGGAATCGTCCGCCACTTCGTAAGATTTGTTGGATTTTACCGCGAACACCGCCGAATACTTCATCGCCTGATACGTATTCGAGTTTACAAGTTCTATCTTTCCGCTTTCGATTTCGTCGGATTTTTCAAACGCGTAAACCGTAACGCTCGTTTCGCCGAGTTTCATATTCGTGTTGATCGCTTTTATCTTTACGCCGTTTTCCGTCACGTCGTCGTGGGAGAGATAAAGCAAAATTCCATCGCCCGAAAGCGTGGTTTTTACCTCTACTTTTTCTATCCCCGCATTGGCGTTTACGAACGTTTCGATTATCGCGTTTTTATCGCTTTCGGCGGACTTGGGAAGAACGAGAACGGCGTTGCCTTTTTTGAGATTGTACGTATAAGGCGCGTACAGGCACGTTACCGTATACTTTGAAAGCATTCCGCTTTTCTTCGGCACATTTACCGTAAATTCGGAAAAATCTTTATTCAAAAGATAAAATCCCGCGCCCGTTTCGCCGGCGGATTTATCCAAGTCGTCTTCGGTGAAGTTGCCATTTTCGCTCGAAATTATAACCTTGCCGCTTACGCCTATATCGTCGAGCGTAGTCGTTACGGGCTTAATAAGTTGGCTTCCGAACACCGACAAAACCACGAACAGCGTTACCGCACAGACAATCAGCGCAACGCTCATCATCGCCGTGAATTTCGGGCGGCTTTTATAGTTCAGCACGCCTATATGAAGCGTATCTTTTAAGTTTTTCTTTTTGTCTTTTACTTCTTCGGCGGTTTCTTGTATTTCGGTTTTTGTCGGCTTTTCTATTACCTTGTCTTCTTTTACGCCGCCGTCGAAAATGGTAACTCTTCTCGTCGCGTATTCAACGAAAAATTCGGGGTTGTGCGTAACGACGATTACGAGTTTATTCTTGCTTACTTCCTTTAGAAGTTTCGCTATCTCTCTCGAAGATTTTACGTCCAGGTTGCCCGTAGGCTCGTCCGCCAAAATAATCGGAGCGTCTTTTGCGAGCGCGCGGGCTATAACCGTGCGCTGTTTTTCGCCGCCCGAAAGTTTACTGCCGCGTTGGTTGATTTGCCCCAAAAGCCCGACCTTTTCGATGAGTTCCCTTGCCTTTTCGCGACGAACTTTTTTATCCGAAAATCTTAAAAGCGCAAGTTCTACGTTTTCAAGCACGGTAAGATTTTCTATGATATTGAAATCCTGAAAGACGGTTGCGATATACTTTTCGCGGTATTTTTCCCATTCTGCCGCGCCGTAATGTGACGTTTCTTCGCCGTTTACATACAGTTCGCCCTCTTCAAAGCTATCATTCGCACCGATAACGTTAAGCAATGTGGATTTACCGCTACCGCTTTCGCCCTCTATCGTTACGAACTCGTTATAATCGAATTCGAGATTGATGCCGCGAATACCGATCGTTAAAATATCGTTACTGTCGTATATCTTTCCGATGTTATCAAGTTTTAATAAAACCGATCTTTCTGCCATTTGTTATTTATCCTTTGAAATACTCTCTTACCAGTTCTTTTCCGCCGCTTTTAGCGACTACTCCGTTTTCTATGTAAAAGGCTTTGTCGCATAACGCCTCGGCGCAACGAACGTCGTGAGTTATCGTTATCATCGTGTTTCCGGTTTCTTCGTGGAGTTTATTCAATATCTCCACCATTTTGCATAAACCTTCGTAGTCCTGCCCCACCGTCGGCTCGTCGAGAAGCAAAACTTCGGGTTTACAAGCGACCACCGCCGCAATGGAAACTCTCCGTTTCTGACCTTCCGAGAGGGACTGCGGATGACGGTTCCATAAATGCTTTATTCCGAAAAATTCGGCAATTTTTTCCGCATATTCGGGAGATTCCGCGCCGAAATTCACTTCTCTTTCCACCGTCGGCATAAACAGTTGGTAATCGGGGTTTTGGTAAATCACTCCCACCTTTTTGTACCACTTTTTATTCGCCTTGGTTTTCTGTCCGAATTTTTCGTCTATGTATTGCGTTATCCGTCCGTTCGTCGGCTTATAAAGCCTTGCAATCAGCCGCATTAAAGTGGTTTTGCCGCACCCGTTTTCGCCTAAGAAAACCGTTCTGCCTCCTTTGGGTATTTCGCACGAAATATCTTTGAGTATATCTCTTTCCTTTACCGAAAACACAACGTTTTTAAGGTCGAAAAGCGGCTCGTTTCCATTTAAAACGGGGCAAATATCCTCTATTTTCGTCGTCTGACTTACAAGGTATTCTTCCTTGTTTTCTATCTCTTTTATTTTACCGCTTCCGACGTGATAAACCTTGTCCACATAAGGAAGCACCATATCCAAGCGGTGTTCTATTACAAGCACGCAGTACCCCGCGCCCGCGAGCGAACGGAGAGTTTGCATTAAGTTCGCCGCACCGTCTTTATCTAAGTTTGCAAGCGGTTCGTCCAAGATTATTATCTTCTGCCCCATCGCAAGCGTAGATGCGGTAATCAGCCGTTGCTTTTGCCCGCCCGAAAGTTTTCTGCACTCCCACGCGGGGTTCAACTTCATCAGTTTGCAGACGATTTCTATCTGTTTTTGTATCTTTTCGGGCGTGAAAGCGAGGTTTTCGCAACCGAACGCTATTTCGTCCTCTATGCGCTTTTGTATAATCTGCTCGTCGGCATTCTGAAGTACCACGCCAACCTTACGGCAAATTTCTCCGAGTTTTTTACCTTTTATATCTTCGTCGTTTATTTTAACTTCGCCTCTTAATTCGCCGTAGGTTATATTCGGAATAATTCCGCTTATTATGTACATCAGCGTGCTTTTCCCCTCGCCCGAATGCCCCGAAATTAGCGAAACTTTGCCGTATTCGGCGGTAAAGTTCACGCTATCCAAAATCTTCGTCTTTCCGTCGTAGGAAAAAGTTACGTTTTTAAGTTCTATCGCGTTCATAATACCACCGTGACTATCGCGCCTGCGGCAAGCCCTAAAACAAACAACACGTCGGACAGGCAAACGATTTCCTTTTTATATACCGTATACGGAACTTTTTCAAGCGAAAATCCGCGCGTTTCCACCGACAGCGACAACGTATCCGAAATGTTTACGAGACGCATTACGAACGGTACTAAAAACGCCCTGTAAAAGATTTTCGGGTTTAATACGCTACCCGCACCGCGCGTTTTCATCGCCTCTCTTACTCTTCTCGTTTCCGCGCCGAGTACTGGCGGAAAGGAAGTCGCTATAAGCATTCCGAGCGTTATGCCTCTCGGCGCTTTTAACGTGGACAAATTTCTCGTCATATCCGCAGGTTCCACGCTCGTTCCGAGTGCAACTGCCAGAAACACCGCTCCGAAACGATTTATCATGGCAATCGAGGCGTTAATATCTTTACCGTAAGCGAAATACGCTATAACGCCGAATAATCCGCCGCACACAACAAACGGAATTATTACCCTACAACACCCCTTACGGCAACCGAATACAAACAGCCATATCCAGCACCCGACAAGGAAATACGAACATTTTACATCCCTTGCCATAAGGATTCCGAAAATCATCAGAAACAAACTCGACAAAAACACGAATACGGGATATATTTTTTTCTTGAAGGAGAAAAAACTCATTTCTTAAGTACTCCGGCTTTTTTAAGTTCTCTCGATATAAGCATACCTACAACCGAGCCTACGAAACAAAGCGCGACGACAGCAACGGAAATTCCGATTACCATAGCGGGATTTGCACCGCCGATAAGCATACTGACCGCCGCTTTTTCCTCGCCCGTAACGGTATAGAAAAGTTTATAATATCCGTACATAAGCGGCAACGTCATCGGCATGTAAATCGTTCCGGCAAACACGCAAGCCCAATCGTTTTTATATCCGCGGAATATAAGGAGCGCAAGCGCTTCGGCTACAACCGCACACACGATAATAAGCGCCATCGGCGGAAACATAAAGATTAAAAACACCGATATGAATATCGACTGAAATAAAAGCGCGCCCGGTTTTCTTACTTTCATCATTCCTATCACGGGAAAAATCGAGAATTGAAGCCCAAGTCCTAATTGCACGATTCCGAACAGCGGAACGTTTACAAGAAGCGGCATAACCGCGCCCGTTGCAAGCGTACAAGCCGTGATAATTGCCAAAAACACTATGTCTTTAATTTTATATTTTTGAAATATTTTGCCGTCGGCTTTTTCTTCGGTTTGAGCCGTTTTTTGTTCGTTAATCGGCTTATAGACGGTCGTTTCCTCTGCGTTCGCTATAAGCGAAGAAGCTGCTTCGTCTATTTCGTTTTGTATTTTTTCGTTTTCCATTTTATCACCTATCGTTATTGTGCTTGACGGATTAGTCGCTTGCAAGGCGAGGCGCGACGTACTTTTCGGAAGGGAGCGACCTTTGCGGTCGCAGGAATTTCGAAAAATGCGTCGGAACAAAGCATTGCGAGATGAATAATCTGTCAAGCCTCCGTCATCTTGCCGTTATCCACCTTATAAATTCTGTCCGCTATTGCCATGGTAGACTCTCTGTGCGATACTAAAATTATGCTCTTTTTGCTCTTCTGTTCGGCAAGAGATTTCAATATCATACCCTCGTTTATCGCGTCCACATTGCTTGTAGGCTCGTCGAGAAGAATAAGTTCGCTGCCCTTTAAGAACGCGCGCGCCAAGCCTATACGCTGTTTTTCGCCCGCCGAGAGATTGTCGCCCATCGCGCCCACTCTCGTTTTGTATCCGTCGGGAAGTTTCATGATAAAGTCGTGTACCGAAGCGAGTTTGCAAGCCTCTTCCAGTTCTTTTTGCGTTGCGTCGGGTTTTGCTATACGCAAATTATCTTCAATCGTTTCGTCGAAAAGATAAGTGCTTTGGCTTACAAGCGTTACGTTGTCAAGGAGATTGCTCGTTACGATATTATCTATGTCTATGCCGTTATAGGCGATTACGCCGTTATCCTTTTCCCAGAATCTAAGCAACATTTTAAGGAAAGTACTCTTTCCGCAGCCGCTTTCTCCGACAATGCCGATTACTTCGCCCTTTTTGGCGTGCATGCAGATATTTTTTAGTACGGGTACGTTTTTTTCATACGCAAACGACAAATCTTTGACTTCGAGGTTTTCGTAATCTATCTTTTCACCCGTTTTGACTTCTTTCACCGCGGGTTGCTCTTCCAGAAGGTTAAGCACTCTGTCGCCCGCCGCAAAAGTCTGCGTAAGGTTAGACGGCAAACTAGCAAGCGCGATTACCGGTCCGAACGATCCGAACACGGCGGTGATGCCGACTATCATCATGCCGACGCTCAACTTGCCCGCGCATACGAGAACCACACCCACCGCAAGAGTCGCAATAATAAACAACGTTACCAAAAGTTCGGTTGCCGCGACGGTTTTGGTCGTTTGGTCTTTCATCTTTTTCGTTTCGGAAAGCAGTTCGTCCGAACGGCGGTTTACTTCCTTTTCTCTTTCCTTTTCGGCGTTGTTAAGAACTATATCTCTTATACCCTTGATACTGTCAAGGAAATATGCGTTGAACGACGCAAATTCCGTGCGGTACTTAACGCCCGAAGCCTTTTGCTTGTTTGAGGCAATCGGCGGCAAAATCGCGCCGACTACGATATATCCGACAAGAGCCACAAGCGCGAGATACCAACTTGACATAAACCCGACGAACAGAAATACCGCAGTCGATACGAGTATTGCGATACAAATCGGAGAAATGGTATGCGCGTAGAAAACTTCGAGCGCTTCTATGTCGGAAGTAATCATCGCAATGATACTGCCCTTTTGTTTGTTTTCGAGTTTTGCGGGGCAAAGAACGCGGAGCGCGCCGAAGATTTTATCTCTTATTTTTGCAAGAAGTCTGAACGCGATATAGTGGTTGCTGTACTGTTCTATATATCTCAGTCCGCCGCGAACCGCTCCGCAACCTACCGCCAAACCAATAAGCCAGCCGTAAGAAAGCGCGATGCTTTCGCCCAACGCTTTAGCAATGCCAAGCGCACCAAATAGTGTAACGCCGAGCGCGCAAAGGTAACCGATTACGCCGTTTACTACGGCAAGAATCATAATGTACGACAAACTGCCCAGCATTACAATCAGGCTTGCCATTATTTTCGCGCCGCTTCTGCGAAGTTTCTCTTTCATACTCTCGCCTCCTTCGCTTGTTTCCATGCCGCAAACTGTTTGTAACCTTCTTCCAAAGTCTTTTGCGTTTCGTAAAGCGACGCGTAACCGCCCTTTTTACTCATAAGTTCTTCGTGGCTGCCGCTTTCCTTTACTTCGCCGTCTTCCATATAATAAATATTGTCCGCCGGGACTACGTTGGCAAGGCGGTGCGAAATGACGATAACGCTTTTATCCTTGCTCATCGCCTTTACGTTGTCCATAATAATGGCTTCGCTTTCCACGTCTATGTTGCTGGTAGCTTCGTCGAACACGTAAATGTCTTTGTCCGCAACAAGGTTTACAGCCAAGGCAAGGCGTTGTTTTTGTCCGCCCGAAACGTTGTTCGCGTCCTCGACGATTACTTTATCCAAGCCCCCGTTTTCCTTTATGAACGTATCGAGATTGACCTTTTTAAGTGCCGACCAAATTTCGTCGTCGGTCACCGTTTTCTTTGCCAGACGGAAGTTTTCCCTTACCGTATCGTTAAATAGATATGTGTTGTAACTGACCGCCGAAAGACGAGAATAATAGCTTTCTCTCGAAACGTTTTCGAGTTTTTCTCCGTCTACCGTTACCGTGCCGTTCTTCGGTCTGATCGCTCCGATTAAAAGATTTACCACCGTACTCTTTCCGCAACCGCTTTCGCCCACGATTGCCGTCATGCCCTTTTCGGGGAAAGTCATATTTACGTTTTTAAGAACACTCCTTTTCCCGTCGTAAGAAAAGTCGATATTTTCAAGTTTAAGTTCGTCGCCCTTTACTTCCTTTTCTCCCCATACGGGATCGGGCGTATTCAAAAGCGTTATAATCTTTTTACCCGCACTCGCACCGTTCATCGCTACGTGGAACGCGCTACCCAAGGCTCTTAACGGTAAGAAAAACTCTACCGCTACTAAAATAAGGAACAACGCCGCCGCGGGATTTAAGTAACCGTTCGTAATACCCACAAGCGACAATGCCGTACCTGCGCCTGCACCGGCAAAGGCGATTAAATCCATGATAGTGATACTCATAAGCTGCATTACGAGTACTTTCATCGTGATTTTCCGAAATTCTTCCGCGCTTGCGTTTATCTGTTTATGCTGCGCCGCGTCCGCTTTGAAGATTTTAAGTTCTTTCAAGCCTTGCACGCTGTCAAGGAACGTATCGCCCATAGATGTGTATTTACCCCAATACTTGGCAAACACCTTTTTAGCGTATCTCGACACCGCAACGATAGAAATGGGAATGACGGGTACGCACGCAATCAATACAACCGCCACTCTCCAATCTATCCCCACGCATACGAAAAACAGAATAAACGGAGCGATCATAGCGTAAAAGAATTGCGGAAGGTATGCCGAATAGTACAAGTCGAGTTGTTCGACGCCTTCCATGGCAACCTGCGTAAGCCCTGCCATGTTCATTCCGTCGGTACTTTTTACGCCGAGCGAAAGTATCTTGTTGTACGTCTTTTCGCGAAGGTCTTTTTTTACTTCTCTCGAAAGTTTTTCGCGTAAAGAGCCCGTAAGCCTTGTCATTACGTATCTTACGACAATCGCAACCACGGCGATTATTGCGGGATACGCAAACGAAACGTAACTTTCAAGCGTTCCGTCCGCCGCTTGCATCGCAAGGCTTACCGCATAGCATATGCTTGCCGTAATTGCAAGGTTGGCAAGAAGCCCTACAACCGACAATACGACGACGTATGCGATATACTTCTTGTTCCCCCCGATTAGTTTTAACAGTTCTTTATCTAACATTCTTTTGTGCCTCCGACGATTTCACGGATTCTTCTTTTTGATTCGATTTTTGTTAGCAAAGTCTAACACACCCGCATAAAAATAAGGCGCGTTTATACACAATTTTGCACCCCATTCACGTTAGTTATTGCTAACCTGTTACCTTAAAAAATAGGGTTCCTCACCCCGCCCTTATCTTCTATTTCAAAAAGGTATACTTTTTTGAAACGCGGCAAACAAGGTAAGTTACCTATTGCTAACCGAGAATTATTATAGCATTAACGGAAAAATATTGCAACTATTTCTGTGTTAAAAAAGTATGAATTTTTGAAATTTTTCAAAGCCGACGGCAAACAAAACCATTCGCCGGATAATATAAAAACGCACCCCGTAAATAACCACTTAGGGTGCGCTCGAATATCGTTAGCCAAACCATATTCTATTTATTCTTAAAATAATTCTCTATCGCTTCAAACGCCTCTTCGGTAAGAACGTGTTCTACCCTGCAAGCGTTTTCTTCCGCAACCGAACGTTCAAGCCCCATTTTTACAAGGGCGTCGGTTAAAATATTGTGGCGCAAAAATACGTTTTCCGCCTTTTTTCTGCCGCTTTCGGTAAGTTCGATAAGTCCGTCCTTCGCCACGACGATAAAACCGTCGTCTTTCATAATTCCGACGGCGCGCGAAACGCTCGGTCGGCTGTAACCGAGTTCTTCCGCTATTTCGATAGACCTTACGCTACCCTTTCTCTTTTGAATTTTAAGTATCGTTTCAAGATACATTTCCTGCGATTCGTTATCGTACATATTGCCCCTCGACTCTCATATGTTTGAATCATTATATCACAAAAGGCAGAAAAAAACAAGCATAAAGCCCGTTTCAGGACAAGAAACGGGCTTTTTAACCACAGAAATTGCGTTATTTGATTCTCCACTTGCCGCTATCCGACTGCAAGTCAGACATATGCCTGTAAATGCCGCCACGGCGATATAATTCGTCGGGACTGCCTTGTTCGGCAACCACTCCGCCATTCAGCACGACGATCTTATCCGCGCCGGCAACCGTTCTCATCCGGTGCGCGATAACCAGCACGGTTTTATTCTTGATAAGCCTTGAAAGCGCGGTCTGAATGAGAGTTTCGTTTTCCACGTCGAGGCTCGCCGTCGCTTCGTCTAAAAGAATGATCGGTGCGTCCTTCAAGAACGCGCGGGCAATGGAGATACGTTGGCGTTCTCCGCCCGAAAGTTCCGAGCCGTTTTCCCCGATATTCGTATTCCATTTGTCGGGTAATTTTTCGGCAAATTCGTCTACGTTGGCAAGTCGAGCCGCCGCCAGCACCTCTTCGTCCGTCGCGCCCTTTTTGCCGAGTCGGATATTTTCCATAATCGTGTTATCGAACAGCGTTACGTCCTGAAAAACGATCGAATAGAGGCTCATCAATTTTTCGGGATCGATTTTCGATATGTCCATACCGCCCACGGTGATTTTACCCGTACCGTTATCCCAAAACCTTGCGGCAAGCCGCGAAACGGTTGTTTTTCCGCCGCCGGAAGGACCGATTAAAGCCGTTACTTCGCCTTGTTTTGCCGTAAACGAAACGTCTTTAAGCACAGTTTCGCCGGTGTTATAAGAAAATCCTACGTGATTAAATTCTATATCACACCCGTTATTCGTGAGCGTTTCGCTTCCCGTCTGAATAGGATAATCGAGAATTTCGTTCATTCTCGCAACGTTCGTGCGCATTGCTATAATCGCCGCGAGGTTTTGAAGCGCGGCTTGCATAGGATCGTAAAGGCGCGAAGCGACAAGCAAAAACATAAAGAAGGTAAGCGCGCTTAAACTGCCATTTACAAGAAGCGCCGCGCCGACGATCGCAACCGAAGCGATGCCGAGTTTTAATACCATTCCCGCGCCCGTTACGAACACGGCGTTTGTGATTTCGGCTTTGAAATTCTGCTTTTCTACGTTTTTTATTTTTCCGCTAAGCCCTTTCAGGTAATTTTGCTCGGCGTTATTGGCTTTCAAATCGCGTACCGTTTCGATATATTCCTGTATACCGTCGGCGCAAGCCATTTTTACCGCCATCGTCTTTGCCTGCGTTTTGTCCTGAATTTTATAACTTAAAAGAACGATAAGCACCGAAACGGGGATAACCCACAGCGCGGCGAGAGCCATACGCCAGTCGAACGCAAACAGCCCGACCGAGATAATCGTTGTAGATATAAGCGAGCCGAAAAGCCCCGGTATAAAGTGCGAACAAGTCTTTTCAAGCACTTCGCAATCCGCCATAATCGTACTCGTAAGGTCGGCAAGATCCCTTTTCCCGAAAAAGGACAGCGGCAATTTACGCAAACGCTCGGCTAAACTAAGCCTTCTTTTTCCACTCTCTTCGTAAGTCGTAAAATAGGTATTGTTATATTGAAAATACGTTGTAACGAGAATAAGCGCGAAACACACGGCGATACCGCCGACGTAAAACCAGATTCTTCCGCCCGTAACGCCGCCATTCATCATATCGGCAACGAGAAAATAAAGCAAACTCGTCGGCAACATAAACGCAAGGTTTTGAAACGCGCACGCGATTATTCCTTTTACAAGCCCTTTCGCGCCCTTTTCGGACGAAGCCGTTTTTCTTTGTATGGCTTTAATCATTGACATTTGCGCTTACCTCCTTTTTAACTTTCCATTCGACAGAAGCCGAATAATCTTTCCACATCTTCGCAAACAAGCTGTTCTTTTGGATAAGGTTTTTGAAACTCCCGCTTTCTTCGACTTGCCCGTCTGCAATAACGTAAATACAATCGGCGTTTTCTACGGTGGAAAGCCTGTGCGCTATCATAATCACCGTCTTGTTTTTTGCAAGGGAAGAAAACGCTTTTTGCACCTTTACTTCGTTGTCGGGATCGGCAAACGCCGTAGCCTCGTCGAGAATGATAATCGGCGAATTTTTAAGCACGGCTCTTGCAATTGCTATTCGCTGCTGCTCCCCGCCCGAAAGATAAACACCTTTCGTACCGATAATCGTATTTACGCCCTGCGGCATTTTTTCGATTATATCGTCGCACTGCGCGGCGTGAAGAGCAGAAATCGCTTCTTCGTCCGTTGCGTTCGGTCTGCCGAGTTTCACGTTTTCGAGAATACTCGCCTTTATCAGGCGCGAATTTTGAAACACGAACGAAACGGTATCGGCAAGCTCTTTCTTTTCTATATCCCGAACGTCCGCTCCGCCGATTTTTATACTGCCGCTATTTACGTCGAAAAATCGCGCCATAAGGCTTGCAAGCGTGGATTTTCCGCCACCCGAAGGTCCGACCAGCGCAACCGTTTGCCCCGCGCCGATATTCATCGATACGCCGCGGATAACTTCCTTTTTGCCGTCGTAAGAAAAATGCACGTCGCTTAGTTTTATCGAACCGTCTTTCGGCTTTTCGGGCGATTTACTCTCTTGAACGGGCGAAGCGTTCAGCACTTCGTCTATTCGTTCAAGCGCGTCGCGGACAATCAGATTATTTTCGCTCATATACATAATTTTCGTAAGCGTAAGCGAAATTACGGGCGTGATTACGATATAGAAAATAAGGTTGAGCAAAAACGCGTTCGTAACGCCGCCGTGCGTAAACCACAACGCCCCCGCAATCAAAAACGCGAACACGCCGTTGATCGCCGCCGTATAAAACATCATCGGTACGCGCAAATCTTTGGTATACGATACCACCCATTTTTCGTACTCGTCGATCGTGCCTTTGAATTTTTTGAAAGAATACACCGACTGACCGAACGTTTTCACAACGGGGATTCCGCGGACGTATTCCACCGCTTCGTTGGACATATTTTCAAGCGCGTTGTTATACTGTTTCATCTTTTCCGCCATGCGCTTGCCCGTCATCGTCGACATAATCAAAAACGCGAGAATTACGGGAACGAGGCTCAAAAGTCCCAACCGCCAGTCGAATATAAACAGCAATGCAAGTAGCCCTATCGGCGTTGCGATCGCCGCGTATTTGTCGGGCAGTTGATGCGCAAGATAGTTTTCCGTCGCGCCCGTAGAATCGTTTATTATTTTCCTGAGTTTTCCGCTGCCAAAACTATCGACGTATCCAAGCGGAAGTTTCGCTATATGCTTCGTCGTCGCGATTCGCATATTAGTGGCAACCCGAAACGCCGCAAGGTGCGAACAAAGCAGCGCGCATATGTAAATTAAAAATGCCGCCACGGCGAAAACCATTGCCATAACGCCGTTTTTTACAAGCCCGACTGCTTCCGAAAAATTCGGCGCAACATCCAGCACCTCTTTTACTATCTTCCATATATAGATAAACGGAAGAAGCGCGACGAACGCGGAAAGGGCGGCAAGCACCCACGAAGAGTAAGTAAAATACTTATGCTTCCCCGCATATCCCATAAGTCTTGATAAATCCGATTGTCTTTTCAACATAAAACCTCCTTTGAATTTTTTAGTTAGCAAAGCCTAACAGCGTTATATATAAAAAGGGATTTCGTTTCCCTTTTTCAAACAACTGTCAACCGCGCAAGCATCGTTTTATGCGCCTTTTCGGTTCTTTCGAGTTTTATTTCTCATAGAAACAACCTGCCGCTTATTTCTTCGCAACAATGCACAGCCAGTGTTTTTTAGCATCTACAAAACTCTTAATATCACAAAATCCAACTTTTTCCAGCATTGTGCGAAGTTGCATTTCATTGTAAATTTTCATTCCGCCTATTTTTTTTGCCCATTTTTCATCCTTGGGATTTGTACCATCGCTCTCGTTGCATATAAGGAATGTACCGCCGTTTTTCATAACGCGGTGAACCTCTGCAAAACATTTTTCAAGGTCTTCCCAAAAATATACGGTCTCAAACGCAGAAACACAATCAAAAGCCTCATCATCAAACGGCATAGACGATACGTCGCCATGAACAATATCACACTTACCTTGATTGATTGCGATATCGTTTAGTTTTTTCGATTCCTCTATGCTGACTTTTGAATAATCTATCCCTGTCACATGCCCCGTTGAACATTTTCCTAACCAGTTGACAATATTTGCCCCACCTCCACAGCCGATATCCAATACTTGGGCGTTCGACTTTGCGTAAATTTTAGTAAAGCCCCATTTTGCCAACTTGCTATGACCTATGTTCATCATTTTTACCATTATCTTCCCACCGAATCCTTGTGGCTTTCGTGTATTTTCAAAAAATCCCATATTTATCTCCTATTATTCACTATACTGTGTTATTCGCTGTGCTGTTTATTTCTTTATTTTACTATGCCGATGACCGTTTCACGACCATACATACATATTGATTGCATGCCCTATTATCCCAAGCCCCGACATGATTTTCAGTATTACAGGATCCATATATTACTCCTTTCGGCGTTTAAGTCGTTATTTACAAACGACGGTAAAGCCGATTATTTTTTCCGTTCGAACGCCATTGCCTCCGGCTAATCATACCGAACGATTTCTGATTTTCTTCACGTTATTATTCATCAAATGTCTGCCTATAAGCCGATAAACACATCTTTTTAACAAATTCATTTGCTGTCCGTGTTCCTTCAAAAGGCTGTCTGGATCGCCAAAAACGCCAAAATCGCGCACGATACCTTCTTTCTGAATATAAGTGTCGCAGCAATCGAATTCGACGGGCGGATTCAAAAAATTTTTCGTCGCCACGCCGTAGCCAATAAACGAGCCGTCTTTTTCGGGCAAAAACGTCTTTTGTAAAGCCGTCAAATACGCGTTATCGAGAATAAAGCCTTCGAGATTGTACCACACGCCGCAAACGCAAACCTCAACGTAACTATGGAAAATTTCTTTCGGCGCGCTTTTATACACGATACCCGTCATCGCACCTTTTTGTAACGCTTTATCTATCGTAAAACCGTGTATTCTGCACGGAACGCCGCACGCGCGAAGAAGAGCCATAAAAAGCGTGCCTTTCGTGTTGCATTGTCCGAAGCCGTCTTTTAATACCCTGCTTGCCTTGATTTTGTCGTCCGTATTATATCCGAACAGTATTTCATCTTTCACGAAGTCGTAAATTTCTTTAACTCTTTCTTTTTCAGGGAAAACGCTCCACTTCCGCTCTCTTATCAATTTTTGTATCGATTTATGCGAATAATCGAGCATTTTCGTTTCTTTAAGATATTCCTTCATCGTTTTACTCCTTAAAATCGATTCTTAAAATCTGCATTTTCATCATATTGTCCCCGACCTTAGCCAGAAATCTGAAAAATCCGCTTACCGACTTATCTTTCAAGTCGTTGTAACCAAGCATATAACCGCGGCTCGAAACTGTTATTTTGTCGCTCCAAGGCGTTAGCTCTTCTTTTGCTTTCGACACAGCAAAATATGCGCTTACGTCCTTGATTTTTGCCGTTTTAAGCCACGTTTTCGCAATCATTTTTACGGCTGTTTTGTTCGCTCCGTCGAATACCATTTTCCCGCCCGGGAAACGTTCCGCCATTTTGCAAACGAGTGCGCGCACCTGTTCTTTCAAAAAATAATAGAACACGCCCGAAGCGAAAAATACCGCGCCGCCGCTCGCGTCGATTTTATCGAACCATTCGGTATTATTTAAGTCGCACACAATGTTTTCTTCCCTTTCGCCCGCGGGTAAAAGTTCGTTTCTTACCGCAATTACGCTTTCAAAATCGAGATTGTATATTTTGCACTCGCCGTTGTCACATTTTCTGCCCAAGTCGTCCAGTCCGCAGCCGAGATTAACGACCGCCGCTTTCGGGTGATCTTTAAGATAGTCTTTGATCTCTATGGCAAGGTCGTTTTGCCGCATGGCAACTTCCAAAAATCCGAAGCGGTACATCGTCTTGCCCGAAGTTTTTTCCGCCGATGAAAAGTCATAATCGATTTGGTCAATGATTTTTGCGGCGGTTTTGTCCTCGTACAGATTCGGAAAAATTTCCGCCGCTTTCTTTCTTGCGTACAGCGGAATTACAAGCGTTTCCTGCACGGTGTTCTTTTCAATATGATACTTCATTATTTATTCCTCCGAAAGCCCTTTTCGTCTTTGTATTCGGGATGCGACTTGCAAAATTCGTCCCTGTTGCCGCAAATTGTATAATCGCACCTATCGCCGTCCACGCAAGTGCCTTTTCTTATCAGTTTTGCCCCGATAAGTTCCATCGAGGCATAATCGACATTACACAGCGCAGGCATAATTTCGGTTAGTCCGAATTGTTTTGCAAACTCTGCCGCGGGGCATGCCGTAAATTCGTAATAAATCGGCTTATCTTTATCGTACGGCGCAACGTTCATTTCGTAATCGTGCCACTTGTCGCACTTAGATTTAGCCGAACAAAACGCCTTGTACATCAACTTTTTCCAGAACGGTTTGTTGCAATCGACGAATTTCAGTTTCCGAAACGACGGCAACACGAGATTTTCTTCTATTTCTTCAATCTCCCGAAAAGAAGTGACGTCTTTGCAAACGACATAATAAGTCATGATCGCAATGCAATCGTAAGTACCGCCTTTGCCGTTGTGAAAATTCTTTTTACCGCCAAGGTCGGTGCGCCACTCGCTTAAAAACTCGACGTATTTCAGTTGCACTTTCGTCCAGATTTCTTCACGCACGTCTTCGGGATAATGCAGGGCAATTTTCTTTCTTATTTCTTTTTCACAATCTCTTGAATATAAAACGTGGCAACTTCTATCAAATCGCAACTCTTCGTTTTTCATAATACAATATACCCTCTTTTTACCGTCTGACTTTAAGTTTACTTGAACAAGGAAACATTTTCAAATTCATCATTGCCTTGCAAAAAACTTCCGAACGCACCATTCAAGTATATTATATCTTTTTCTGTCTGAAAAAGCAAGCAAGTTAGCAGTGTCTAACATAAAATTTCAATTACAATATTTTTTCAAGGCTTACCTTTTTATTTGCTCGTTTTACCGAACAGCCATATTCAATTTTTAAAGAATTTTATCTTCTTCAAGATGTAATGATTTAAGCCAATCTTCTTTTTCTTGTTTTATCTTTTCGTAACTTGTTCCGCCGGGATTACAATACGATAACAATAAATTATAACGTTTTAATTTGTTTCTTACCGTGTCGTGCGGATCGTCCTCGTCGGTATGAGGCTTTTTGTATTGCAGATAAAAAAGTCCGAAACTTGCCCAACTATACGCTTTTAACCCTTGCTTCGCCGCTCGTTTGTAGTTTGTTTGACGAGATGAAAGCAATGTCGTCAGTTCAAATCCTGTTTTTCTGAAAAAGTACCGAAATGCAGCTCCTGAATTCAAAGATTTCGCTCCACTCTAAAAACACAATATATAGACAACAAAAAAGCACAAGACCACTATATCTTGTGCTTTTTATGTTTTGTAGCTTTTTCGTACTACAAAGATGCTCCCCCCTGTAAGATTTAAACTTACAACTTACATTTCCCGGCACTTTATAGATAATCACTACCAATATCCAGAATTTTATTTTCATCAAGATGTAAGGATTTTAACCACTCATCCTTTTCCTTTTGTAGTTTACGGTAGCTTTCACTACCGGGATCGCAGAAAGACATCAATAGGTTATAATGTTTCAGTTTGTTCCTTACTTTATCATTCGGATCATCCTCGTCCGAACAAGGTTTGCGGTATTGAATATAGAAAAGCCCAAAACTCGCCCAGCTGTATGCTTTCAAGTTTTGCTTTGCCGCTCGTTTGCAATATCTACGCCAGCAAAGCCGTAAAGACGACTGATGCTTACGCATCTGAAACTCTTCCCATTTAAAGTCAGGGATTAGATAACCTTTATCTTTTTTTACACGTTCGGGAAATAGTAAAATTCGAAGCTCTTCCTCGCTCATTCTTTGAATATCAGCAAATATAGTTTCGATTTTATTAAACCTATTTAAGACTTCCCACACAACAGTTCGTGAGCAACCGCAAAGCGTTGCAATTTGACTATTGTTGTTACCTTTTTGATAGTATTCGATAATTAACTTATATTTTACCATAAAAACACTCCATTTTATCGCCCTCTTTTACCCATATCCGTAGATACGGGAAAGTGTTCATTTTTATTGGCCACCCCCGATTTTGAGGCCTATTTTTCGGTTTTTGCGAAACTTGGAGAAGAAAAAAAGCAGTCGCTCTTTCTCAAGAATGACTGCTTTTTGCTTGTTTTAGTATAAAATATGAGTTTTTAAGCCGTTTTTGACCTTATTTGGTCGCCCTCGGATTACGGATATTCGCCTGAGCCGCTGCAAGGCGTGCGATAGGTACGCGGAAGGGGCTGCAAGATACGTAGTTCAAGCCGATATTATGGCAGAACTCGATGGAAGAAGGATCGCCGCCGTGTTCGCCGCAGATACCGCAATGAATGTTGCTGCGGGTAGCGTGTCCCATTTTGACAGCCATATCCATAAGTTTGCCTACGCCGGTGGTGTCAAGACGTGCGAACGGATCGGACTCGAAAATCTTGTTCTTGTAGTACGAAGGCAAGAATTTGCTTGCGTCGTCGCGGCTGAAACCGAAGGTCATTTGCGTAAGGTCGTTGGTACCGAAGCAGAAGAATTCGGCTTCTTTTGCGATTTCGTCAGCGGTAAGTGCCGCGCGCGGGATTTCGATCATGGTACCGACTTCGTATTTAAGGTTGCTGCCTGCTGCTTTGATGAGAGCGTCGGCGGTTTCGACGACGGTCTTTTTGCAGAAAGCAAGTTCCTTAATTTCGCAAACCAACGGAATCATGATTTCTGGAACGACGTTCCAGTCGGGATGACGGTTTTGTACCGCGATTGCAGCCTTGATGATTGCTTTCGTCTGCATTTCGGCGATTTCGGGATACGTAACCGCAAGGCGGCATCCGCGATGTCCCATCATCGGGTTGAATTCGTGCAGAGAATTGCAGATAATTTTGATTTCTTCAACGGTCTTGCCCTGCGCTTTTGCAAGTTCTTCGATGTCCTTTTCGTCGGTGGGAACGAACTCGTGAAGCGGCGGATCGAGGAAACGAATGGTAACGGGATGTCCTTCAAGGGCTTCCATAAGACCTTCAAAGTCAGCCTGCTGCATAGGTTCGATCTTATCAAGGGCTTTTCTGCGTTCTTCGACGGTTTCGGAGCAAATCATCTCACGGAACTTGTCGATACGGCCGGGGCCGAAGAACATATGTTCGGTACGGCAAAGACCGATGCCCTGTGCGCCGAGTTCGGCAGCGCGTTTTGCGTCGGCGGGAGTGTCAGCGTTAGTGCGGACGTCCATTGCCTTATATTTGTCGGCAAGGTGCATAATTCTTCCGAAGTAACCGCTGTTGGGATCTGCGGGGACGGTCTTGATTGCGATGTCGTAAATGTTACCGGTGCTTCCGTCAAGGGAGAGGTCGTCGCCTTCGTGGAAGACTTTTCCGCCGAGTTCGAAGAATTTGTCGGCTTCGTGCATTTTGATGTCGCCGCAACCGGAAACACAGCAGGTGCCCATTCCGCGGGCGACAACCGCCGCGTGGGAGGTCTGACCGCCACGAACGGTAAGGATACCTTGTGCGTATTTCATACCTTCGATGTCTTCGGGAGAGGTTTCAAGACGTACGAGGACGACTTTCTTGCCCGCCTGACCGAGTCTGACGGCTTCTTCGGGGGTGAAAACGATAGTGCCTGCCGCTGCGCCGGGAGACGCCGCGATACCTTTGCCGACGACGTTGTTTTTGTCAGCCGCTTTAAGGGCTGCCGCGTCGAACTGAGGATGCAGAAGCATATCGAGAGTTTTTGCGTCGATTTGGAGGAGCGCTTCCTTTTCGTTGATCATACCTTCGTCGATAAGATCGCATGCGATACGGATAGCGGCGGCAGCGGTACGCTTGCCGTTTCTGGTTTGAAGCATGAAAAGTTTGCCGCGTTCGATGGTGAATTCCATATCCTGCATATCGCGGTAGTGGCTTTCAAGAGTCTTGCAGACGTCAAGGAACTGTTTGTAAACGTCGGGAAGGACTTCCGCCATCTGGCTGATGGGCATCGGGGTACGAACGCCTGCGACGACGTCTTCGCCCTGAGCGTTCATAAGGAACTCGCCCATAAGACCTTTTTCGCCGGTTGCGGGGTTACGAGTGAACGCAACGCCGGTGCCGCAATCGTCGCCCATGTTACCGAAAGCCATCATTTGTACGTTGACCGCAGTGCCCCAGCTGTAAGGAATGTCGTGGTCCATACGATAGACGTTTGCGCGAGGGTTGTCCCAGCTTCTGAAAACAGCCTTGATTGCGCCGAAAAGTTGTTCTTTCGGGTCGGAGGGGAAATCGCTGCCGATTTTTGCCTTGTATTCTGCCTTGAACTGATTTGCAAGTTCTTTAAGGTCGTTTGCGTCGAGGTCGATATCCTGATGTACGCCCTTCTTCGCTTTCATTTTGTCGATGAGTTCTTCAAAGTACTTTTTGCCGACTTCCATAACGACGTCGGAGTACATCTGAATGAAACGACGATAGCAGTCCCATGCCCAACGGGGGTTGCCCGATTTTGCGGAAAGGACTTCAACGACTTCTTCGTTAAGACCAAGGTTAAGAATGGTGTCCATCATACCGGGCATCGATGCGCGAGCGCCCGAACGAACGGATACGAGAAGGGGATTTTCTTTATCGCCGAATTTTTTGCCGGTGATGTTTTCGAGTTTTTCGATGTAGTCCATGATTTCGGCTTGGATATCGTCATTGATTCTCTTGCCGTCTTCGTAGTACTGCGTGCAAGCTTCGGTCGAAATGGTGAAACCCTGGGGAACGGGAAGACCGATGTTGGTCATTTCCGCGAGGTTTGCGCCCTTGCCGCCGAGAAGTTCACGCATGTTGGCGTTACCTTCGGTGAAAAGATAAACGTACTTTTTCATAAAATAAAAACCTCCAAACGATTTTAATTACAATTTAATGCTATAAAATAATATAACAAATAAAAAATAAATGCAATCGAAAAAGGGGGCTTTCGGCTTTTTTTATATAAAAAAAGGAAAAAAATATCAAAGTTTAAGGAATTCTTCAAAAGAATAATTTTTCCTGAACCCCGTGAAAAATGACAAAATGCCCGAAATTTCAATGAGAATCCGTCTGATTTCGGCGTCGCTTCCCGTGGCTTTTCCCTGAATTATCGCGACGTCGTTTTTTGTGAAAGTAACGTAATTAAGGCTCCTTTCCGAAAGCGCGACAACCGCTCCCGAATAATAATCGAAGCAAACTTTGTCGTCGTTTTCAAGGCTCTTTCCGCTTATCGCCGACGTATGAAAATTCAACGCGTAACCCGTCGTTTCAAGAAGAGCGTTTTGAAATTTCAGCAAGGTGTTTTCGGGCGGAACGTCAACGTCGTAGGCAAGTTCTTTCAATGCTTCCGTGCCGACGATAAGCAACGCCCTGACGGTGTCGGTATCTGCATTTTCCGACAGTTTATCCAACCATTCCAGCACGCTAAACCCTGCGTAATAGCGTTTAAGGTCAAAAACTATGTCCTGAAAATTGTCGTACGCTTCGCACCCTTTCAAGGTATATCGTCCCTTGTTTTCGACGACGATATATTCCCCGAAACACAAAGGAGAAGCAGCAAATTTCAGTTTTGCTTTCGGGTTTTTGACGCCCGTCGCTTTCACCAGAATTTTGCCCTTCTCCGCAGTGCAAAGTGTGATTAACCTGTCGTTGTCCTTATAGTCGACAACTCTTACGCAAAGCGCGTTCAGTTTCTCTTCCATCGTCTTTCGATTTTCGTTCGCCTGCGCATATTGCGTTGAAAAACATATAAGCGGCGGGCGAACCCGTTTTTTCAAACAACTTCCACGAAACATTTTTTGCGTCCATACAAGCCCTCACTGACGATAACTTGTGCAGAACGCGAAAACTTATGCGCGGAAAACAAAAATATTTTTAAAATTAAATATCTTTTTTATCGTAGCCGAGATTTTTCAAAAGGTAATCGCTGTCGCGCCAGTCTTCTTTCACCCTTACCCAAAGCGTAAGATAGACCTGTTCGCCGCACATTTCTTCGATATCCTGACGGGCGTAAGTCGCGATTTTTTTCAGCATTTCGCCCTTTTTGCCGATGATAATTGGCTTGTGCGTGTCCTTTTCGCAAACGATGTCGGCGTCGATGTCGTACATACTGCCGTCTTCGCGCATTTCAAACTTATTGATGTTCACGCAGATGCCGTAAGGAATCTCTTTTTCAAGGAGTTTCAACGCCTTTTCGCGGATAATTTCCGACGCCATAAAGCGCATTGTCTTGTCGGTGAAAACATCGTCGTCGTACATTTTTTCGCCTTCGGGCATAAGCGCGACAAGTTGTTTGATTACTTCGTCGACGTTCTCGCCCTTCTTTGCGGACACGGGCACGACGGCTTTGATTTTGTCGTATTGTTGCAAGCCTTCCAACTGCTTGAAAATCTTTTCTTTCGTGACGACGTCGGTTTTGTTGAGCGCGACCACGACGGGAGTTTTGCCGTCAAGGTGCTCATCCAAAAACTTCTTATCGAAGTCGTCAAAACCTTTGTCGCCGTTGACGACGTACAATATTGCGTCCACGCCTTCGAGCGCGGTCGAAACGCTTTTCATCATGTAATCGCCCAGTTTGTTGCGGCTGTTGTGAAGCCCCGGCGTGTCCGTGAAAACAAGCTGATAATCGTCGCCGTTCACGATTCCCGTGATTTTGTTGCGCGTCGTCTGCGGACGCCAGCTCACGATTGCGACTTTTTCGCCGACCATAGCGTTCAGAAGGGTGCTTTTGCCGGCGTTGGGTTTTCCTGCGATTGTAATAAATCCGACTTTCATATTATTTTCCTGTGTATTATTTCCGTTATCTCGATAATCCTATTGTTTTCAGGATTTCTTCTTCTTTTTCCCGCATTTCCGCCTTTTCGTCGGCTTCCATATGGTCGTATCCGAAAAGGTGCAATAGACTGTGCAAAAACAAATATCCCGCTTCCCTTTCGGGCGTCGTGCCGAACTCTTCCGACTGTTCCAGAATTTTGTCCATGCACATGACCGTCTCGCCAAGCAGAAGTTTGCCGGAATCGGGATCGACGTCCAGCGGAAAATCGCTTTTCTTCACGGGAAGGTTTTTGCAAATTTCCAGATTCGGAAAACTTAAAACGTCGGTAACGGCGTCCACGCCGCGCGCTTCTTTGTTGATGCTTTGAATCTCGTCCTTGTCGACGATTTCGATTTCAACCTCGAAAATATCCTTTTGCGAAAAGTATTTCAGCGCGGCTTTGTAAACTTTTTTGATAAGTTTTTCGCTTTCCTTGTCGGCGTTGTAAATTTCAAGCATTATTTCTTATATTTTATGCGGGCGTGGTTGACGCTGGGAAGAATGTCCGCAATCGTTTCCTTGATAAGACGGATATCGTTCATCGTGATGGAACATTCGTCAAACTGACCGTGGTCGAGCTTGTCTTTGACAAGATTGTCGATAAGATCCATAAGCTGCTCGCGGGAGTCGGGACTGACCGCGCGCGCCGCCGCCTCGATCGTGTCGCAAATCATAATGATCGCGGCGATTTTCGTCTGAGGTTTCGGCCCGTCGTAGCAGTATTCGTCGTCGGCAAGATTACCTTCGGTAATTTTTTGCGCTTTGTAGTAAAAATAGTTTACGGGCGAAGTGCCGTGATGTTGCAGTGCAATCTGTGCAAGTTCTTCGGGCAATCTTGCTTCCCTGATAAGCGCCGCGCCGTTTTTGGTGTGTTTCGTAATCATACTGACCGAAACTTCGGGGATAAGTTCGTCGTGGGGGTTGATGCCGCGCATCTGGTTTTCGACGAAAAACTCGGGATTTTTCAGTTTGCCGACGTCGTGATAATATCCGCCCGCCCTTGCAAGGTGGGGATTCTCACCGACCGCGATGGCGCAGTTTTCGGCAAGGTTACCGACAATCAGGCTGTGGTTGAACGTTCCCGGAGCCTCAACCGACAACCTTTTTAAGAGCGGTTGCGAGAACGAGCAAAGTTCGTCCAGTTTAAAGTCGGTCACCATATTGAAAATACTTTCAAAAATCGGCAAAAGCGGCATATACAGAACGACGCTTATCACGTTCGCGACGAAAACCCAGATCGAGTTGTACAGAATATCGATCCCCGTCGAGTGCGCCGCAACGGTGACGATCGCCGCAAAAGGCGACATGACAAGCCCCGCGATAAGCCCGACAAGGATAAATTTAATGCGCGTATAATTCCTTGACAAAAGGAACAGCAGCACGAAACCGCTCATCGTATTGCAGAAAATCGACGCCGCAAGATTCGTCATCGCTTCCGACGAAAACGGCGTTTTTATCATAAATACGATAAGAAGAATCTGCGACAACACGACGTTGCCGGCAAGTGCCACCTTCATATTGACAAGAAGACACAATAAAACCGCGCAAAGGGATATCGGCATTGCGTAAACGTTCAGAACGTCGGCGCAAATCGTGCAAAGTATCGTGGAAATAAGCACCACGACGCCGATAAGAATCAGCACCTTGACGCGGGATTTTTCGGGTGCGTTGTTGTATGAAAACGCATAAAGCGCAGCAAGCAAAAACAGCAATACGCCGATAAGCGCAATCGTGCTTAAAGTTTCCTTCCCCGTGAACGCGCCCTTAAAATTTCCGCCCGAAAACCAAAGCGTGATGAAAACCCAGATAAGAAGCGCGACAAGAAGCAGTATCGAGAATGACAATGCAACAAGTTTGCTTTGTCCCGATTCGTTCTCCGAGGTGTTCAAAACGGTTTCCGGCGGAGCGGTCTTTCGTTCTTTTTTTCGCATAATATATAACCTCTTTATCGTGAAGCGTCGATACGTCCTTCGGCGTACACCGTGGCGGTAACGTAATACACGCCGCCCGCTTCAACTTCGTTGATTTCGCGTCGGAGCACCCTTGCGTCTTCGGGTACGACCTTTTCGGCTTGTTCGGACGCGCGCTTTATCACGGCGTCTTTCGCCTGCTCGTACGGCAAAGAAATTGTGGTTCCGACGATTTCGTCAAAGGTAATTTCCAAAAAGCCCAGCGGAATCAGAAAACCGCATTCGACCTTTCTTGTTCGCGTTTCGTACAGTTTGTACGGGCTTTTCGGCATTTTTCCCGTAAGCCCCATAAAATCGACAACCCTGTACGTCTTGCTGTTTCCGTTTTTTTCATAGGTCGTCATAGAGCCGCCGTATGAAACCGTTGCGGAATATCCGATTATCCCGAAAACTTCGCCGTTTGCGCCCGTGGGCAGGTTGTCCTCGCCCGACGTAACGTACGGAAAAATCAGTGCGTCGCCGGCTTTCACGCTGTCGCCCGCTTTGTATGCGGGTGTGCCCGAAAACACGATTTGCCGCGTTATCACGGCGTCAACCGCCGAATATAGAGGGATATCCTTTTGTACGTCGACGATTTCGGCACTTTTAAGTGACGGACGAACGCTCACGTATACGGTGCTGCCCGAAACTTTCACGTCCGCAAACGACACGCCGTCGATTTCGCTTATGCGCCTTTCGACATTTTTTGCGTCAACGTCCGACGTTTTTTCCCACCGTTTCACGCCCGATTCAATTAAAACGCCCTTCACCTCGTCGTAAAGATAAGACGGGGCGTCGACGGACACGGTGTAAACGTACCGCGGAATAAGCGCGAACATTACCGCAACCAGCGCGAAAAATACGGCGATTGCCAATCGGCGTTTCAAAAATCCGAAAACCGAATTTTTGTCGATACCTTTAACTATTTTGTAATTATAGCATATTGCGTCGAATATTTCAATTACTTTTTGACGGTCGTTAGGTTTTATGCGAAATTTAATGCCGTTTTCCTGACACTCAGCGCGGAAAATCCTGACGTTTTTCTGCAAAAGTTTATTTATGACGGTCGATTTCGACGCGCCCGAAACGGTTATTTCGTCAAAAAACCTATACATAGTCCACCTTTTCGACGATTCCCGATATTACGGCGTCGCGCTCGCTCGTCTCGACAAGCGACAAATTTTTGCCGGATACCGAAAGTATGCGGCTTTTTACCTTAAATCTGATTTCTTCGTCCGAAAAAAACAACAGACCTTTGTGTCCCTCGATTGCCGCGCCGACTTTTCCGAAAACGGTTACGACGGGCGACGCGAATTCCATATTTTCGATTTTCAACGATTTTTTGATTTCATCCAAAAACATACGAAAGAATATGCAAAAATAAATGCGGATATTCTTTTCAAAAAAGAAAAACCACCATAAAGGTGGTTTGTCGCAATAAAAATATTTCAGATTTCTTTTTCCATTATTATCGCGTCGCGGTATTTTCCGTCGACAAACGAAAAGTTTTTGTATCGCCCGACGACCTTAAACCCCGTCTTTTCATACAGCGACATCGCCCTGTCGTTTTCGTCGATTACCGTCAGATGAACGTTTTTGACGTGCTTCGTCGTCCGCGCGAATTCAAGGATTAAATTCATAAGGTGCGCGCCGATTCCTTTGCCCCAGAATTCTTTCAGCACGCTTATCCCGGCTTCTGCGTTATGCGAAAACCTGCTTGTGGCGTTTGCGGACAGAGTGCCGACTGAAATTATCCTGTCGGAAAGAGTCCCCACGATCATCGCCGACGTCGTCGCGCGGGCAAAACGAGTGATGATTTCTTCTTCCTTTTGTACGTCCGAACCAACGCCCTCGAACCCGAACGATAAAAAGTCCGTCTCTCTTCCTACCTTTTTAAGGTAGGAAAGAACTTCTTTTGCGTCGGATTTTTCGGCAAAACGGAAAATTACTTCCCGTCCGTCGTCAAGCGTCTTTGGATTCATCGTGCTCCTCGTGATAAAGTTTCGCAAGCCCGCCCGTTGCGGTTTCGCGGTAGTTTTTTTTCAGATCCTTGCCCGTTTCGTACATCGTTTCGACAACCATATCGAAAGATATTTTTCTTGTTTCGGTCAGAAAATTTGCAAGAGATACGGCATTTATCGCGCGCATTGCGGCAACGGCGTTCCTTTCGATGCAGGGGATTTGCACTAGCCCGAAAATCGGATCGCACGTAAGCCCGAGATGATGCTCCATCGCGACTTCCGCGGCGTATTCGATCTGTTCCAGATCCATATCGTAAAGTTCCGCAAGTGCAGCAGAAGCCATACTGCACGCCGTGCCGATTTCCGCCTGACACCCGCATTCCGCGCCCGAAATACTTGCGTTTTGTTTGACAATGTTTCCGACGATGCCCGCCGTCGCAAGCGCCCTGACGATTTCCTTGTCGGAAAAGCCGCGTTTGTCCTGCATATAGGTAAGCACAGCGGGTACGACGCCCGACGAACCGCACGTAGGCGCGGTCACGATTGTATGCCCGCACGCGTTTTCTTCGCTCACGGCGTACGCGAACGCGCACACAAGCCTGTTTTCACGCGTTTCGGGACTTTCGTCGATATGGCGTTGTCTGAAAAGGAACTTCGCCTTTCGTTGCAGATTAAGACCGCCGGGGATCGTGCCGGAGGCGTCCAGCCCGTTTTGCACGGTGTCCTTCATCTGCGCCCATATTTTTTTCAGATAATCGAAAATTTCAGGTCCTTCGACCCTTTCGACGTAATCGGGAATACGGATTCTGTGTTTTTTGCAGTACGCCGCGATTTCCGAAAACGAATTAAGGTCGTAAACTTCGGGGGGATCGTACTTTCCGCGCCCGACGATTTCGATTGCTCCCCCGCCCACGCTCAGAACGCGCCATCTGTCAATGACATTTCCGTGCGATAATGCGATAAGATCCATCGTGTTTTCGTGCGGAATATTCTTTTCTTCGGTGTTAAAAACGACTTCCGTCGGTTTTTTGAGCGTGGAAATAACGATACGGTCGGTGCCGTGCCCCTTGCCCGTCATTGCGAGCGAGCCGTAAAGTATGACTTTGAAAGAATCGGCGTCCTTGTAATTTTCGGCAAAAATCTTGCAAGCCTTTTCGGGACCCATCGTATGCGACGATGACGGACCCGCGCCGATTTTATATAATTCCGTTAATGATTTCATTGTGTCAATATGACAATAAACACTGTCAATTATTCCGTCTTGATAAATTTCTTGTATCCGCCGCTACCGTGCTGTATGCAACGCGAAACGCGCGATAAAGTCGCCGAAGAAATATCGGTGCGCTCAATCACGCGAGCGTAAGTGTTTCCTTCCAGCAAGAGCCTTGCCGCGGTAATACGCTGTGCCATTTGTTCAATTTCCTTATACGTGCAAAGGTCTTCAAAAAGCGTTTTCACGTCGTCTGCGGTTTGCAATGACGCAAGCGTGCTGTAAAGTTCACTGAGCATATCGTCGGTAATCTTTTTATCAATCATAATTCACCTTATCGTTTTATTTCAGTTTCATTATACTTTTATTCTTTAATTGTGTAAAGGAAAAAAGTGCATTTTCTTTCAAAAATTAAATTTATTTCGGCGCGATTTTACTTAATATTCGTCAAACGTTGATTTTAGTAAATCAAAACAGCCGATTTTTGAGAAATACCAAACGTAAATGCATAAAATTGCCCTGTTCTTTCCAAAAACCGCCGCTTTTCACGGTTTACGATTTGAAACGAAAAAAAATCAATCACGTTAAATAACCATCAAAAAACAAGGTTGTTTGATATACTCCGTATCGCTGCAAACTTTTCTTTTTCGTCAGTCTGACAGTTGAGCGGCGGGCTGCGCCCGAACCTTGCGCGCATACTTTATTTAATAACAAAGTGTGATATATAACTTACTTCATTATTATTCTGTTCTTTTATAATCGCGACAATGCAGAATGGGATTGTTTTCCCGCGAGCGGGAGACGGGAGAGCCTGGGCATTGTGTACTTCTATGATAAACTTCATATCGCTGCAAACTTTAACTCATCGTCAATCTGACAGCACAACGGCGGGCTGCGCCCGAACCTTGCGTAATAATTTTATTTCAGAATCGTTTTGCGTAATATTTCATAAATCGTGATTATCTCACTTCACATCATCACGCAAGGTGCGATCCCTGATCCCGCTCAAAAAAAAATGACAAGCACTTGATGTGTTTGTCATTTTTTTTGGAGCGGGAGACGGGATTCGGACCCGCGACTTCCACCTTGGCAAGGTGGCATTCTACCACTGAATCACTCCCGCATATTATGTTGATTAATAAACACTCGACTGTCCTTTCGCCGTTTTTCGAAGTGTTTCTTACGTCGGTGTCCCGACGCGTTCACTTACCGTCGTAAGCGTTTTTCGCCGTCAAACGACAATTCGTAAATCGGCGTACGCTTACCGTAAGTAAAATTTGCTTATCTTCCGTAGTCCTGAAACTTCTGTCCGATAAGCCCCGCGCCAATACGCTTTCGCGTAGGCTCGTTGATGGTGCGCCTTCAGGGATTCGAACCCGGGACCCACTGATTAAGAGTCAGTTGCTCTACCAACTGAGCTAAAGG